>Ga0214542_1007064_pt1 | contig 19873 bp, 8 predicted proteins | sample CNSS1metaG_FD_160096 | JGI IMG/M metagenome (GOLD analysis project Ga0214542, IMG submission 160096) | Root nodule microbial communities from cowpea collected in UCLA plant growth center, Los Angeles, California, USA - CNSS1 | ecosystem: Host-associated > Plants > Roots > Nodule | place: USA...
GGTAACGGCAAGATACGATCGTTAACGAGACGGAGTTCAGAGTCGGAGCGCTGGGACCCACTGAAATAGGGCACGTTCATAAAGATGCCGAGGATTTTGAGAGGGGAGAGATCGTGGTCGAGTGCACGGAGCGCTGCGAAGTAGGCGATGTTTGCCCCGGAGCTGCTTCCCAAGAGGAAGCACTTGGAGAAGTCCACGTGGTCCCGGAGCCAGGGATGGGCTTGGGCTGGGTCACGGGCCTGGGCCTGGGCCCAGAGGAGGGCGTCGAGGGCGTCGTCATAGGCGGCCGGGAGGCGGTGTTCGGGGCTGAGGCGGTAGTCCACGGAGGCGATGACGGCTGGGAGGGAGGCGGCAAGAGAGGTGCAGAAGTGGTGGGAGATGACGGAGGAGGGGTGGAAGAGGATGAATCCGCCGCCGTGGATGTGGATGATGAGGGGGAGTTTTTGGGCGGGCGGAGGGTGCGGGAGGAAGAGGCGGAGGGAGGTGTTGGTGGCGGCATTGAGAGGGATGTCGACGGAAAGAGAGGGTTCGGAAGAGGGGGGTGTCGGGGAAGGAGGAACCGTGGGAACGACGTAGTTTCTGGTGAGAGAACCGTCAGGGTTGAGTTTGATTTTAAGGAATTCAAAAGGATCCATGGCGGATGAAGAAATTGAAGGTGCTGCTGCTTCTGACATTGTTTACCAACAAGGTGTTTATAAGCTATGAGAAAGAAAAAGAAGATGAAGAATAAGAGTTCAAGTGTTGACAGTGTGAAGTGAAGTGAAGGTTGTTACGTGGATAGTTTTTAGCACGTGAATTCATTGCATTCTTCGTTATAATAAATAATTAAAAAATATCAATTAAACGTAATAATTTTACATTTATTTATCGTACCCCTTATTTGGTTTGCATTAATGATTATGCAGCGCAACCTAATAATAGGTTACAAATTCTACCATCTCACCTGTACCTACATGAACCACTCTCCATCACTCTCCCTCATTTATTTCACGTATTATGGTAATTTGGCAAACGTTTCTTTTTTTTATAAAGTTTATTTTTTAACACATACCAAATATTTCTTTATCTTTTTGAATCATATTAAATATATTTTTTTATTTATTGAGATTTTTCACATATATATTGTCAGAAATTTCTCAACAAAACAACATTAAAAAATAAGTTTCCTATTTCACATAACAAATGTACTCCAAAATCTAAATATGTCATTCTTCTGATACATGCCATTGCCACAAACCAACCAAAACAAACATTTTTTTACGAGGTTTTGGCACAAAAGATCAAATCCACTTACTCATTGTACATTATTTGTTGTGTTCATATATCAAAAAAATTAAACATTCATCATCACCACTCAATTCAATTATTCTTTAATGGCTTGTAAAATGATAATTATCCTTATTTATTCAAGAAGAATATACACTTCGTACATTAAGATGAATTTTGATATTATATTAATGGTATAAATTTAAGTTCAATTTATTTTAATAAAACCAATTTATAAGATAAATATTACTCTTATTTATATTAATGAAAACATATATATTGGATGTATTTATGTCTATTGTATTATATGAGTTGGTCGGTCAACCATAAAATAATTGGGGTAGAATATGACTCATCAACTATTGTGGTCTATCAGAATTGATGCAACGTGTCGACCAACCAATGATTAATTAAAATTAAAATATCGATCAGTAGGAATCAGTCGAATTTCTCCTTAGTGTCAGCAGTTAGACTACCTAGGATTCCACTTCGGAGTCCATTTAAGCAATGTAGATATAATGAAGAATCCTATTTATAATCTCATATCATAATATCATGCTACAGGCGTGTATTTACTTTTTTTTATCATAAAAAAATTATAAAATTTTTTTTAATATTTTTGTTATTATAATTATTAAATAAAATATAAATCATTTTTATAATTTATTTACAATAAGAGTAGCACAATCCATTATTCAAGAAAAAAAGAGTAGCACCATCCATTGAGGTAGACTCGCCTCTTGGAATAACTTCATTCATAATCACGCTTCCAACCAAATATAAATGAACGTATTAAACTTTTACTCCTCTAAATCTAAAATTTGGGTTATTCATTATTAAATAAAGGGTTAAATATGTTTTTGGTCCCTCAAATTTCAATGAATTTTGAAATTAGTCCCTCATCAAAACTTTATACCAATTTAGTCCTTCATCTTTCAAAATGCGTGAATTTAGTCATTTTAACAAAATTTTGTTAAGTTTATCTGACGTTTCAAGCGCATTTCATGATAATATTTAAGTTAACATTGAAACAAAAATGTGTCAAAGAGTGTAAATAATTTAAATAATATCATGAAATGTGCTTGAAACGTCAGATAAACTTAACAAAATTTGGTTAAAAGGAGTAAATTCACACATTTTGAAATATGAAGGACTAAATTGGTCAAAAGTTTTGATGAGGAACTAATTCCAAATTTCGTTGAAACTTCAGGGACCAAAAACATATTTAACCCTTAAATAAAAGATAACATACTTTCCACAACAAAAGTATAATAAGGATCTGACTATCCACTCTAACAAGTATTAACTCAATTTGAGTTTTCAACCTACTTTTCACGAAGGTTGACTCAAACATAAAGAGCATAAATAGATTTAACAAACTGTATTACCAATACTCATCCAAACACCAGAGACCCACACTGAAAACTGGTCATAATATAAACAATAACAAATCAAAGAGAAATAATCTAGAGACGAAGGCACATTTGAACTCACCTGCGGACCACCACACATAATCCCTCAAACCTCTTCGCCAATTTGAAAAGCTTCACAATGAAATCACACTGAAAGACAATGCCTTTAATAGTTGAGGTACCTGGCACAACTCAATATACCTGGCACGTAGATTTAATTTCTACATCTTCCATCATGATAATTGTATGAAATAGTTATTTAGTCTCATTTTGTGCATTAAAGATTTCAGAGTAATTGATATTAGAAGTAATTAGTTTCTAGCTTAGCTTTTAAGTTCATCTCCTTTAGTTTATATACCTTTTCTTAGAATATTTATATCTCAGTTTTCTTACATATATAAGATACAAAATCATCATAACAAAGAGAAACCATCACTTATAAATAAGGGTTAAATATGGTTTTGGTCCCTCAAGTTTCAGTGAATTTTGGAATTAGTCCCTCATCAAAACTTTATACCAATTTAATCCTTCATCTTTCAAAATGCGTGAATTTAGTCCTTTTAACCAAATTTTGTTAAGTTTATCTGACGTTTCAAGCGCATTTCATGAAAGTATTTAAGTTAACATTGAAGCAAAAATGTGTTAAACAGTGTAAATAATTTAAATACTATCATGAAATGCGCTTGAAACGTCAGATAAACTTAACAAAATTTGGTTAAAAGGACTAAATTCACGCATTTTGAAAGATGAAGAACTAAATTGGTCAAAGGTTTTGATGAGGGACTAATTCCAAATTTTGCTGAAACTTAAGGGACCAAAAACTTATTTAACCCTATAAATAACTACTAAATTGAACTCATAGAAGGATCCAAAAAAAGAAACCTTAATTTGGTGAACATTAAGAATGAGCTTTCAAAAAGGAGAGCAGGAAGACAAGTAGCTAACAGAACGTTTGGATCAATCTATGACCCTGCATATAAAAAATATCAATTACTTCAATTATTTTTAAACAAGAAGTCGTGGAGATGAAAGCTTATTAAATTGAAAATATTCTAAAATGCCAGTATATTCACATGCTCAAAGACTGTACATTGAAAAGCCTTTTCTTTTTTATTGCTGAGTACACAAGTTTCAAACTAACTAGAATAAAAACATAACAAATATAAAGACGAAAAGGAATTTTCTTCTGTCTAAGAAAAGCATAATGCAAACTAAACTTTAAATGAAATCAAAAAAATAACATAAACTGAAAAGTTCCAACTTCCAATCATAAAAGCTGTTAATTTAATTAGTTCCAACTTATCTTTATGATTAAAACAGTGATATTTACTCTGAAAAAAAAACTCCACTCTTTCAAACTTCATTAACAAGTCTAATTAAATTCAAGGAAACTAAGCACTCTTACTTTTTTCTTTAAGAAACTAGAAAATCACAAACTAGCTATGTACCTAAACTACATATTCACACTTTTAATGCAGTAAAACTTACTTACTAAAAACAAAATTGGACTAGATATTGAAGCAGATTTTAAATTCCTGTATATGCACAATTGGAAGTAAGAAAAAACATGCAGGATTAAAATTCAGAATTAAAGAAAAGTGGAACAAGAATGTGGGAACCACTAAACCTGTTAGGAATCCTAGTGTGATTCTAAGTCCCACATTGACTAGAAATGAGAGAGTGGAACACTATATAAGAATAAAGACCCATAAACCTATTGCCTTAATGTTTTGGGTTGAGAGTGATGTCAATGCTTTATGTGGTTGAGTTCAGGTCTCATTGGTGTGTTATATCTCCCCCAACTAGCGAGTAGATTACTAGTAGGCTAGCTTTAACGGTATTTCTTAATCACTTTTCTCTACTTCCACCCCATCCTTCAATTTTCTTCTCAACATTCTCGAATGATGACATGATGAACACTCGAACTAGGTAAGAAAACAATAGCTCCTCCCCAGGGTAGATAAGATGGTGGCAAAAACAACATTCCCAGGTTCTAAGCCAGGCTCGAAAGTGAATTTGACAGGAGTGTCTGCGACATTAGAGGAGCAGTGAAGGAGTGTGAGAGTCCAAGACAGAGCCATGTAGAGATAGAAAGCGAAAGATGAATCAAAGAAGAACAACAACGGGGTTTCCGATTTCGATTGCGACTCCAATTTTAAGTCTCTTTATTTCGATATACTTCTTAATACTTATTCATTACATTCCATTATTTGTGCACAAAAACTATGGAGCTCATTTATCTATGCATAGATACAATACAGTAGTAAATTGGCACGATTAAATGGAAAGTAGTTTGTACAACTTTGAAGCTTTAATTTACCAATACAGTGATCCAGAAAACTCAGATTCGAATTTTCTCATACCTGTGAATTTGCTTCAGCCACTTGTCTATACATGTTCTATGAAATTCGTGATGGCATGGCACTACTCTCATGTGTTCTCCATCATCATACTCCACAAGGCATATATAGCAACTGTGAAAAAAAAAAAAAAAGATAAGCAGAGTTGAAAAACGTAAAATACCTCTATAGTATATGTAATACTTGCAGATACTGTAAAAGTGACAAGTTGCACAATTTGACTAATTTATAAATTCTTAACTTTTGAAATCTACTCTACAGTCCGGAATAGAAGACTGATTTTGCACTACCAGGTTGATTGATTAACCTTTTTTTTTTGTTATAAATATTCTAAGTTCTAATATGTTTGGAATTTGATATTCCTTTCTAATTATGGGTCCAAGGGATAATGATGAGGAATAATGGAGAATGTCCTTTTACTCATTTTCATTACTCAAATGTATAATTTAGAATTTAACCTAATGTTGAACTAACATTGAAATAAAATAATTTAAGATTGGACAAATCATCGTTCTAGATGTTATTGGATTGCAACTCCAAATATTCAATGTTTTGTTATTAATTCTCATATTTGCTCTCTTTTGGAATAGTAGGTACCCCGGAAATCGCAATTGAAATACACCATCAAGGATACAAGTCTAGTTTTTAAAATTAAGGGAGTGCTGACAGTAATTTACAGGTGCCGGAAACAAAAACTGAACACAAATGTAGATTTCGGCCTTGAAATATAGAGCATACCAAATCAAACCTCGGGCCTCAGGCAACTTGTTTGACCTATTGCTTCCTGCAACCCCACAGTTACTAACTGCATCTCTGCACTAATAGTAAAAAACTAAACAATCTTTCACATTGTCACCACTGTCCTTACTTCCATCACTGTCACTGTTACAGAGGAAGAAGAAGAGAGGAAGAATACTGCATAGAAAGAAAAACATTAAAACGCGAAAAAAAAATGCTCGTTCCGAAAAACGTTTTCCAAAATGTATTTTCTGATCCGGATCAGAATGCATTCAATGTGTGGTATTCCAGAAATTTTGTTTCAAAAGACATTGTATAGATTTTGGAAATTTTCTTTTTAAAATTTTATTATGCAAAGCTTTTACAATGTATTTCATATTTTTCCAAAAAAAATTTGAAAATTTTATTTAAAAAACCCTATTTCACAAAAATTGAGGAGTACACAAACTAAAGCCCCGACAGTTTCTTCTTAACTCCTATCAAATTTCTTCTTGTACTTCATTATTTCGAATTTTATGTTTCAGAATTCAATAAAAAATATTTTTTCAAAAAATGAGTGGTGTGTGTTTAGTAAGTCTCTTCCAAAAAAATATTTTCAAAATTAATTTAGTGAACTTCAGAGAAAAAAAATCCAAAATAATAGGGTGTAGGGAAAATTTTGATAGCATACAAAAAGAAATTGTACACACATATGATGCATGCATAACCGGTCGAGCGCAATTTTTAAATTTTGTTGTTTTTTATTTTTTATCGACAATTATTAATTATTAAATTTTATTAGTACGAGAGTTGAATTTACAATTTCTTTCGTCTCCGTTCTAAATTATATCAAACTATCTTTATTTATCTAAATGATTAGCGAAAGAGTTTATAACTAGCCATGATAAAAGTAAAAATTATTTCATCAATTAAATAAGTGAAGAATACTTTATACAACTCATGATTCTAGACGAATGAAAAAAAAATGCATTAAATTTAGCTTTATGCTCTCAACCATCTTAATTATTAAAACAACTAACATTGCCTACTCTCTTGTCTCTATTAATTCACATTAATTTGTGTAGGGAAAAGTTTTCCTTTAAAGCTACAAATAACCTAATCCCCTGTTTTCACAAACACAATGTCACATTTCTTTCTTTTTTCAATCCTACCTACCAAAATTTCATCAAATAAAAAAAGGTTAAAATACGTTTTTTTCCTAATTTTAGTCAAATTTTGTCAAAAAAGTCCTAACTTTTTTTTTCAAATAGGTTATAATTTTTGTCAATTTTGTTTAATTTGTTATTTTTTGTTAACATTGTTTAAATCATTAACTGCTATTAAGAGTGACTCTCACATGTCACTTCATGATGTTTTTATTATTTTTTAATTTTTTTAAATTTTTAATTGTTTTTAATATACACCTGTCAATCCACCAGTATGTCAATCCATGTTTAACATTCAATTTAGTCCTTATATTCGTTAGTTTTATTCAATTTAGTTCTAATTTTTTTTAACATAAATTAATTTTGTTCATTTTCAAATTGAAATCAAATTTAATTTTTATATTAAAATTCACATTTTTTATTAAATGTTTTTATATAATATATTAAAATTCACATCATTATAACTTTTATATAAAAAATAAATTTGTTCTCATCTTTCACAGGGATAAAATTGGTCAATTTTAAACAAAAATGGAATTAAATTGAACAAATATATGGACGAAATTAAATATAAAACATTGACTTTATTTTAACCAAATTAAATTGAACAAATATAAAACAAAATTAAGATTTATTTGACAAAATATAACGAAAATTGAGACTAAAAATATATTTTAACCAATAAAAGAAAAAACTTTTTCTATTAAATTACTTTTTAAACATGTACAAACACACTTACTCAATTACATTCATCCCGTTTATTACAAACTTTTTTTTCATGCACCAAACCCTAAATTTGACATTCCCCTCCATAACATTCAAAAAAACTGTAAACATTAAAAGAACAAATCAGAAGAAGAAACGGTGAAAGAGTCAAATAGAAGATTGAGAAGTAAGAGAGAGGACGAAGTTCTTAATATTTTGGGCCAAAGCGATAGCCTTAGTTTCATCAAAGATCTCCACAGCATGGTACCCGTCCTCCACGAACCGTTTCTCCACGCGCACGCCACGCGCCTCCAAAATCCTCGCCAACTCCTTCTGCTTGTCCACCAAGGGATCTCCACCGTAGCCGTTGATGAAACACGCGGGCAGCCGTCCGATCTTGTCTCCGTGAGCTGCATCCGCCGCCGTCGGATTGCAGTACACGTGGTCGCGATCCGCGCCCTCGGGGAGCGAGAGGGACCACATGAGGTCGTTAGCGGGTAACGGCAAGATACGATCGTTAACGAGACGGAGTTCGGAGTCAGAGCGCTGGGACCCACTGAAATAGGGAGCGTTCATCACGATTCCGAGGATTTTGAGAGGGGAGAGATCGTGGTCGAGTGCACGGAGCGCTGCAAAGTAGGCGATGTTTCCTCCGGCACTGCTTCCCATAAGGAAGCACTTGGAGAAGTCCACGTGGTCCCGGAGCCAGGGATGGGCCTGGGCTGGGTCACGGGCCTGATCCTGGGCCCAGAGGATGGCGTCGAGGGCGTCGTCGTAGGCGGCCGGGAGGCGGTGTTCGGGGCTGAGGCGGTAGTCCACGGAGGCGATGACGGCTGGGAGGGAGGCGGCGAGAGGGGCGCAGGAGTGGTGGAAGATGAAGGAGGAGGGGTGGTAGAGGATGAATCCGCCGCCGTGGAAGTAGAGGATGAGGGGGAGTTTTTGGGCGGGTGGAGGGTGCGGGAGGAAGAGGCGGAGGGAGGTGTTGGCGGCGGCATTGAGAGGGATGTCGACGGAAAGAGAGGGTTCGGAAGTGGGGGGTGTCGGGGAAGGAGGAACCGTGGGAACGACGTAGTTTCTGGTGAGAGAACCGTCAGGGTTGAGTTTGATTTTAAGGAATTCAAAAGGATCCATGGCGGATGAAGAAATTGAAGGTGCTGGTGGTTCTGACATTGTTTACAAGGTGCTTATATGCTATGAGAAAGAAAAAGACGATGAATAAGAAGAAGAAGAAGAGTTTAAGTGTTGACAGTGTGAAGTGAAGTGAAAGTTGTTATGTGCAGAGGCGGAGTTCTTCAGGGACAGGGTGGCCACAAAATTTTGATTATATATATATATATATATATATATATATATATATATATATATATATATATATATATATATATATATATATATTTAAAATTTATTAAATTTTTCAAATTGCAGGTAATACATATTAAAAATTAAATTTTTTATATTTTATTTCTTTTGTTTAAACATAATATTTAATAAAACATAAAATTAAATATAATAAAAAATAAAAATATTTAGGTTTAATTTTTGTTTTAGTCTTTATTTTTATTTAGAAATTGATATTAGGATTATGTTAATTACACCAATAAAGCAAATCATTCAAATCATCCATATTAAAGTCTCAATTTTGATGAAAAGATCATTGATCTATTTCAAAAAATTTAAAGAAATTTATCGTAAAAGATCGAATTACATTAGTTTTTAAAAAATTGAGACTAAATTGAAACTAAAAAACATGGAGGACCAACTTAACATTTTTATTAACATTTTTAAACGAAAGCGTGAATTAAAAGAGTAATTAAATCAAATATTTATTAACATAATTTTTATTTTTCTTCTCGTTGTCTTTTTAGTTTTTGTTGTAATAATCTCCCACTCCCATATGTCTTATTTTTGTTTTTAAAGAAAAAAAAATTAGACATAAACTCATTATATTTCTCATTTATCTTCTTTATCTTCCGTCTCTTGTCTTACTTGATAATGAAAATATTATTTTTTTATCTCATGAGCTTTTTGTATATTATTTTTTGGGTTAAATATGTTTTTAGTCCCTCAAGTTTCAGTAAATTTTAGAATTAGTCCATCTTCGAAACTTTATACCAATTTAGTTTTTCATCTTTAGAAATGCGTAGATTTAGTCCTTCTTACCAAATTTTATGAAGTTTATTTGACATTTTAAACGCATTTTGTGATAATATTTGAGTTAACATTGAAGCAAAAATGTTTTAAACGGTATAAATAATTCAAATACTATCATGAAATGCGTTTGAAACGTCAGATAAACTTAACAAAATTTGGCTAAAAGAACTAAGTTCATGCATTTTTAAAGATGAAAGACTAAATTGGTCAAAAGTTTTGATGAGGGACTAATTCCAAATTTTGCTGAAACTTGAGGGACCAAAAACATATTTAACCCTTATTTTTGTATGAGTATAGAAAATAATAATAGTGTATTATGTATTTATAATAATGAATATATTTTTCTTTTAATAATTACATGTTTCAATTTTTTATTAGATTATGATCAATTTTTTTAGTATTATTTACAAAAAATATATATTGATAAAGAATGAAAAAATAAATTAATCGTTTAAGACTGATGAAAAAAGAAATTATTGACTAAAATAATATAAATTTTATCTCTTCACATATTTTGAAATATTATACTAATGATAAAAAATGTTCAGTTAGAGAAATTATGTTTTTAAAGTATTATATTATACTAATGATCGAATCTAATGATTTTAAAATTATATTTTTTATTTTTCTGACACTTTTGATCGAGATGAGCCATGGATTCTATGTGCATATTTTTTAGCACGTGAATTCATTGCATTCTTGGTGATAATAAATAATTAAAAAAATATCAATAAATCGTAATATTTTTACATTTATTTATCCTACACTTTATATGGTTTTGCATTAATGATGATGCGGTGCAACCTAGCAAAAGGTTACAAATTCTACAATCTCACCTGCACCTACATGGACCACTCTCGCTCATTTATTTCACACAACAAACATACTCCAAAATCTAAACATATCATTCTACATGCCATTGCCACAAAGAAACCAAAACAAACAATTTTTACGAGGTTTTGGCCCCAAAGATCAAATCCACCTACTCATTCTACATTGTTTGTTCTGTTCACATATCATAAAAGGAGAAAAATTAAACACTTACCACCACTCAATTCAGTTTTTTTTAATGGTTTGTAAATGATATTTATTTATTGGGTCTCGTTAATCCGCCCCTACTGATTAAAGTAATTAATATGAATTGAATTCTATAAAAAAATATATAGGTAAATGTAATATTAAATTAAATCTGATCTAATCATCATAAATGTAATTTTATTTTATTTAAAAGATAGAAATGTTCATAATTGTTATACATGTATGTTTCATATTTTATCTAACGTTCATCAATAAAAGTTAAAAAATAATTAAATAATAAAATAACTATGTTTTATTATTTTTAAAAATTAAATATAATTAAATATAAAGAAGTTTAAATTAACAGTGCAACCATAAAAAAATAGTGTTAAATATATACAAAATTTATAAAAAAGAAACAAAAATAAAATATTTTAATAGAAACTTTAAAAATTTCAAAGTCATTATCCTGTATCGATAAGTTATTGTCTAAAGCCTTTGGTGTCGGTTTTAAAGCCTAAAAAAATGCATTTGGAAGCACGTTTATCAAGCTTGGTTCGTGCAGCAGTAAGCGTGGAAGCATATGCTAAACAACCAAACATGCGTAACATGTTTAAATCAGGAGGACTGCCATAAAGGAGTTCGTAAGGGGATTTATTTTGAGACTTTTTCCCCTGTTGTGAAATTAACAACCGTTAGATTTCTTCTTGCCATAGCTGTCTCCTCTGGATGGTTTCTACACCAACTAGATGTAGATAATGCCTTCTTACATGGGGATCTTCATGAAGAAGTTTATATGCGCCCTCCTCCTGGTTTTCAAGATTCATCTTCCAAAATGGTTTGTAGATTACACAAATCGTTATATGGATTGCGTCAAGCCAGTCGACAGTGGAATGCTAAGCTTACTGATGCTTTAGTTGCTTTTGGTTTTATCCAAAGCACTACTGATCATTCTCTTTTTACTCATCGCCAAAACCAATCTTTCACAGCTCTTTTGGTTTATGTCGATGACGTTGTCTTAACAGGAAATGATTTAACTCTCATCATTGAAGTCAAGCAGTATCTTCATCATCACTTTCGTATCAAAGATATCGGTGAACTTAAATACTTCTTAGGATTTGAGGTTGCTCGTTCCCACCGTGGCCTTGTGTTAAACCAAAGAAAGTATTGTCTTGAAATTCTTTCTGAGTTTGGCCTTACTGCTTGCAAACCAGTTGACACTCCTTCCACTCCTACTGTCAAATTAAATCCTGACACGGGTGATCTTTTGGATGATCCCACCAGTTTTCGAAGATTAATTGGAAAGCTGATATATTTGACTAATACCCGTCCGGACATATCCTTTGTTGTTCAACAAGTCAGCCAACATATGTCTCAACCACGCCAACCACATCTACAAGCTGCTCTTCGTATCTTGAAATATCTCAAAAATGCTCCTGGACAAGGTCTGTTTTATCCTGTTATCAACAACAATCGGCTTCATGCTTTTTCTGATTCCGATTGGGCAACTTGCAGCACTACCCGTAAATCTGTCACTGGTTATTGTGTTTTTTATGGAAGTTCTCTCATCTCATGGAAGTCTAAAAAGCAAAATACTGTTTCCCGCAGTTCCACTGAAGCTGAATATCGAGCTCTCGCTTCCTTAGCATGTGAGATTCAATGGTTGAAATACATCACTGATGATTTAGCTTTAACAATCCCTATGCCATTTCCTGTTTTTTGTGATAACCAATCAGCAATCCAACTCGCTAAAAATCCTTCTTTTCATGAACGAAGTAAACATATAGAGGTGGATTGTCACTTCATTCGGGCAAAGGTTCTTGAAGGTCTGCTCATTCTCTCCTATGTTCCATCTAAGCATCAAATTACTGACATGCTTACGAAGTCTTTGTATCCAACGTCGTTTCAGCTCAATTTATCCAAGATGGGTTTGCTTAATATCCATAATCCATCTTGAGAGGGGGTATTAGAATTTATTTTCTGTTAAACAATATTTTGTTTTCTTTATACAGTTGTTTCTGTTATAACAGCACACCTATTCTTTGCACAGCTGTTTCTGTTATAACAGCACACCTCTTCTTCTCTCTCTTTTATCTTGTATATAACAGCACATTTACAATAATAAAAGTTGAGTTGATCTTTCATATTCTCAAGGCTTCTTCAATTCTTTAGCCATGATTCTGCATCGCTAATAGTTACTTAAATTTCTAAAATACTTGGTGTATGAAAATTTTCTGGAAGTATCATCCGAAGTAAAATTACTCTGATTCGCTTCTCTAATGAACTTCTTTTGTTAAAATCTTCTTTCCTTCATTGTCAAGATTACCCAATTTCTGAGAAAATAAATATCCAAAGAAGGAATTAACTGTTCTTTGTCATTGAAATATTAATTTCATTTTCACTTACACAACTTTCATTATACAACATTTTATTTTATGATATAAATTTCCATTAAAGCCTAACTTTTCAAAAATAAATTTATTAAGCGCTTTATATAATTTAATTAAGTCTTCCTGTTTTTCTTTTTTTTTTTTCCTTTTCCATTCCTAGATAGAGTTTTTTTAGAAAGTATATTGTGAAAGCCAACTAAATAGTAAATTCAGACAAGAAAAAAAAAACACTTAATTTATTAGGAAAAAGACCAGGAAAATTAACACGTAGAAAGCAAATCAAATTGAATACTGTTTACATTGTCATGCTAATTCCAAGAGCTAATTAACTTTTCTTGTAGTATAAATTAAAACATTTTAAACAAATAAATTAAAAAACTAATATAAAAATTAAAACAATTAAACAATCAATAATAACAATTAAGGAATTAAAAATAACAAATGTAAACATTTAAAAATACCAATGTGAAAATATTTAACAAAGATTTGAAAGGAAAATAATAAATTGTTAAAATAATTTATAATTTTCTTATAAATTTAATGTAACTTTTTTAAAATAAAATATCACATTTCTAAATTCGGTACTGTAAAGTACTTTTTTATTTTTTAAAATAAGTTAAACCACAATGTTCAAATTTATTCCGTCAGATGCCATAGAAAAGATGTTAGTATGTGCGTGTTATTCTTTCCCGATTTTTCTCCCTTCTATGTGGAAAACAAAAATTGTACTTAATACAATTTAGGGTTAAGTATTTTTTTTATTCTTGAATTTTGATTTAAAATTGAGATTCGTTTCTGTCTAAAATTTCGATAAATTTAGACCTTTAAACTTTAAATTGAATGAATATATAGTCGTTTTAACTCAATTATGTTAACTTTGTTTGACGTGTCAAACATGTTTCAATTTAGTATTGGAGTTCTTTACATGTTTGACACATTCCGGTTCAATATTTGCTAAAAAATACGTTCGACACCTTAAAAATAGTTAACATAATTGGGTTAAAAAGACTATATTTATTCATTTTTAAAATTTAAAAATCAAAATGTATTGAAGTTTCAAACAAGAATGAATTACAATTTTGGATCAAAGTTCAGAGACTAAAAACATACTTAATCCTACAATTCAATTACAACCTTCCAAACACAAAATATCTTTCAATAATCTAAACCCATCTTTTTTTCATGTTTTTGTTCTTAATTTCATTTTTGGTTTCTAAATTGTATTTAATGTTTTTTTTTAATCAAGTTAAAAAAAATGCAAAAACACATTTCACATATACTGAAACATATTTATGTGTGGTAACTGGGATATGTAATGTGTAGTTGGGTAAGGGCCTATATGTTCCTAGTATAATTTTTCGCTGGAAAATACTATTAAATAAACACGAATACTCATGAGTTTTATTAACTGCAATAAAAATAAAAATATCAGCATGAATTGTATTGAAATAAAAATATCTACGTTTAGTTTGGTGAAGAGATATCATCATTAAATATCTACGTTTATGAGATGAATTTCATGAGAAAAAGAGAATCTCACTCTAATTATTTTTGGAGTACTCAATTTGTTGCTTACTTATTCAAAGCTATTGCACTCTGCTTATTTTGGAATAAATGTAAATTATTAGGAATCTTTAAGGGAGGACCTAAATTTCTGTTTTCTCATATATGATATTTTTTCCTATACACATTTTTTTTTCAGGGAATGATTTAAAAGGTAAATTGATCTTCAAAATACTAATTAAGTAGGAATAAACTAAAAATTAAACTAAGAGTCTCAAACATGGCAAATTTGCTTTTGAATAGCTTCCTTATAAACAAGTTTCTATACTACTTAATTTCGATGAATAAACCTCTCCCAATTATAACACACACAAATTATAAAAAGTTTATTTAACTTGTAAAAAACTTTACCATTATATATTCTTATTCATTTGTTATATTAAGTGTTTATTAAAAACATTATCTAGAGTGCTTCAGTTGTTATCTTATAGATAATTCAATAATCAGAACTTGTTTCACTTAGACATTTTTTTATACGATTTTATCATCATTTTTGAATTTGAATCCTCGATAGGTCTAATAAAAATATATCAGAGAAGAACGCAAAATAAGATAGAGATAGCAAATGCCACAATCTAGTATATTGATAAGTCAAGCGAATATTTGTCACAAAGATGTTAATCTTTGATAAGAATCAAAATTCTAATCAAAAACCAAGAGAATCATCTTTCAAATAATGCAAATGCATATATATGACTTAAAAGTGTTTGTATCAGTTTTTGGTACCTCTATATATAGGTACCTAAATTTAAAAAAATCTGAAATCCTACAAAAATGTCCGAGCCCAAAAACATAAAAACATAAAAAATTTATAAAAGAAAATTCAAAGTCCAAAAACATAACTATTTTTCCTAAAAATTATCCTTCAAATGTTTTCCAAACCATGATCTTCATATCTTTTAAATTTTCAGTTGCTTGTAACATGAAAAGCCTTTGAATAGATTTGATCTTCCAATCTCTTGTTTCATACCTTTGTCATAGATTATTTGAATCATAAATTTTTCATGTATGAAATCTTGGGATAGTGTTCTATATTTTTTTCAAACCAAAATTGTCAAGCAGTGTTAAAACATGATACTGGCATTTGACAATGAGACAATAATTTCTAAATCGTGTGTTTGATTATAAACTACTTATAAAAATTCTTATCAGAAAAAATAGGTTACATCGGAAGAATGAGACATTTTTATATGTTTATTTAATCATAAATTATCACATGATAAATCGGTTGTTTTTTATAATAATCAGTTAAATATTGCACTAAAAGTAATACAGGGTATAAATTATGGACTTTTTCCATTTGTCCGGTGACTTCCTAATTTGGCATGGGTACCCTGTATAACTAAACACTTATATTGTCTGATCAATTTTACTCTGCTAATTCTAATCATTTTAGAAGTTTTTAGTTAAAATTCTTGCATTCAATTCAATCAAAAAGGATAACAACCAAAATCTAAAAATTTCATAAGACCAAAATCTCTGTAAAATTTGACTATCCAAGAAATAAAAAGGAAAAAAAAAAATATATATATATATATAATAATAATAAATTAAATAAAATATAATATGTCAATAAATAATATTAATCATACATAATCTGTCTTACTAAGACATAATTTGTTAATCAATAATATTATTAAAACATAATTTATCATAGTATTGTCAATTAATTATCTCAATAATTACACGTACCTTTTCAGAAGAAATACACATTTACTCACTCAATCTGGTATATTGTTTTATACTCGTCATATTTTCTTCTTTTATTTTTTACTTACATATGTATTAGAGAATCTTCTAGAGGAAATTTCTCTAATTTTACTTTCCATGTCATCCTAAACGACCTATACTCTTTTCCGACAAAAAAATGTCTGGTTTTGAACTTTTAAGTTTGACGGTTAGCTAGTAAATTTCGGTGAAGGTTATTTAATGTAGTTTTGTTGTGTTGTATTAAAAAGTTTATTATTTTGAAACTTCTTTAAGTGCAATTAATAAGTTGTACAACTATTTTCCCTTTCCTTATTCAAATTTGATTTCATTAAATTATACTTAAAACAAAATATCATAAACTGAAACTTCTACTTTCACAGGAAAATAATAGCGACTGTAAACATTCATTTTTCTAATACATTACCATAAATATTCGTTCAACTCTGTCCTCGTTTAAATCTGCATTTGTCCAAACTTATATTTGAAAAAGAAAAAAATTTGAATTAATAATTTTATAATTTTATTTAAGAAAGATTTTTGTAAAATCATTTGATTTTGTATTTTGTTATATATATATATATATATATATATATATATATATATATATATATATATATATATAAATAAAAAAATATTTTTTTTTTAACATATTTCTTATATTTCATATTTTTATAATTTAAATTATTTTTAACATTTATAATATTTTATATTATAATTATATTATATGATTTATAATATTTTATATTATAATATAACGTTTATAATTATAATATAATATTTTATATTATAATTATAATATTTCATAATAACTTTTATAATATTTCCTATACATACTGAATATTACAATCGTTATTTAGTAAAAATGATAACGAAAACATAATTGTATATACCCAGTAAACAACCAAAAAGCACATCTTACCTTTTTCCAAATTTTTTGATGTTTAACTTTATAGTTATCATGTTATCATATTTATCGTTGTTTACTTGGATAATGTTTTTTATTTTTTAAAATTTTAAATAGCCTAAAAATAACAAAGACCCCAACTTTGATTTTTTTTAATAATTTTATGAAAGCTAATTTATCATATTAATTAATGAGTTAGTAATAGACTACATTGATTCAATATATACGTGAAAAAAATTAAAGAATTATATAACTCTTCTAATATGATTGGTATATGTTTTACATTCGAGTCCTATTGTTATTATAAAATACTTGATATATGAAATAATTATCAATTTTAAAATTTTCATCAAATATCAATTAATCATATCTTAGTGGTTATATTTTCCATCTAACTTTTAAAAGGAAGACAAAGAAAGGAGTTAAAACTTCCTCCAACTTGGACCATCAGCACCTACTCGTCATGTGCAGTTTTCCTTTATGCACTCCCATAATTTCTTTATTATTTTTATGAATTATTTATTTTTAATATTCTTTTAATATTTTGAATTAATTTAAAACTGACTAGTTTAGAATTATATTTTTAACTTTTAAAAATATTTGAATTTTATAAAAGTCTTAATCTGGAAATCTACTCTACAGTCCGGATTAGAGGACTGATTTTGCAGTTGATTGATTAACTTTATTTTTTTGTTATAAATATTCTAAAAGTTGTAATATGTTTGGAAATTTGGTATTCCTGCCAATTTGCTATGTGATGATTATGGGTCTAAGGGATAATGGTGAGGGATGATAGAGTTTTCATTATTCAAATGTAGAATTTAGCATTTAAACTAATGTTGCACTAACATCGAAAATAAATCATTTAAGAATGTAAAGATGTTATGAGTGTTATATATTTATAATAATATTGAAAAATAAGAACATTGCTGTTGCAACTTGAGCAAGTCTTCTTCATTTTTAGGATGATGTATGTTCTTGCAACGAGATTTCTTTTACAGGTTGATCATCCATTTTTTATGGAATATTATTTTCCATACTAGGTTTAGCATGAATTTTTTTTAAATTCAGCTATAAATAGGAGCTTAAATCCTCTTCCAAGATATAACATTTCTCATCTCTTCTTATTTTCCTTATTTTCTCTCTTCTCTTATATCCTGGGTTACTTACTCGGTACAGAGTTCATCTTACTAGTTTCTGTTATCTTCAAGATATATATGAGATGTTCCTGTTTACGTATATACTGCGGATAAATCCTTAACGACCGTGTAAGAAATTCCTTTTATTTATAGAAATTCCTTTTATTTATATTTTTATCTCTTTTATGCATATTTGCTGACAATCTTAAGGATTTATCTTATAGTCGACTAGAAATAACCTTTGTATTTTTTATGTTATTTTGGTTCTGTTTTCTTTTAAATAAAAAAAAATTGTACACAGTTATGACTGCAAAACAGAAAATGGGATTAACAGTGAAACCCATGCCACAACTATGATTCTCACTCCCAATCTCAGTCTCAAATAAGGGCAACTGCAGTCTCACTCACTTTCACACTGCAATTCCAACTCCTAAACCCAAACCAAAGTCCCCGCTCAAGAAGAGGAAGAGGTATTGGAAGTTGTATCCCGGAGAAACCACCGGCATCACTGAAGAGATGAGGTTCGTCGCCATGAGACTCCGCAATGTCTCTGTTTCCCACGACCAACCGAATTTCGTCGAGTGGCACGCCTCCATGGAAGGCTTCATCGCTTACCTTGTTGACACTCACCTCATCTTCGCCACTCTCCAGCGCATGGTCGACCAATCTGACAACGTTTCGTATGCATACATGAGGAAAACTGGGTTGGAAAGATCAGAAGGGCTTTCGAAGGATCTGAAATGGTGATTAGAAAGAAGGTTTCTGAGAAGCTATTGGAAGGTGGAGGCATCGTCGCCGGTGACTGCGGGAAACGAGGCGGCAACGTGGAGACTGACCCGAGATGATTCATGCGAGTACGCGTGGTGGACAATGTCTCCGATGACAACGTGACGAACGGTAATCTGCCCAACGTGCCTAGTAAAAAGGAGAAGTTAAGAAAAAATATTATGCATGGTGGTGGGCCACGGGTTTGCAGTTTACAAAAGTGGCATATAAATATAATTCAAATTTTGGACCGCATAATTTATTAGGATAATGATATTCCAACAAAATTTTTTGACAAGGTTTTGACACAATTTACGTGACAGCAATTTTTTTAATTTTTAATAACTGAAAATCTTTGTTCGCACGTGCAGCTGAGAGGGAAAGAAAAATGAGATTAAATGTCCTTTAGAGAGAGAAAGAGAAGAGAAAAAATGGGGGAGGTCCGCTCCGCAGTGAGAAGTGAAGAGAGAGAAGGTGGAAATACCAACTTGCGGTCGGAGTTAGAAAGTGAAGAGATAAAAGGGGGAAAGTGAGGTCTGGGTGGGGCGGCCGGAGTTAGAAAGTGAAGAGATAAAAGGGGGAAAGTGAGGCCTGGGTGGTTTCGAACT
>Ga0214542_1007066_pt1 | contig 19863 bp, 10 predicted proteins | sample CNSS1metaG_FD_160096 | JGI IMG/M metagenome (GOLD analysis project Ga0214542, IMG submission 160096) | Root nodule microbial communities from cowpea collected in UCLA plant growth center, Los Angeles, California, USA - CNSS1 | ecosystem: Host-associated > Plants > Roots > Nodule | place: USA...
GCAGACTTATTTTATTTTCATGGTTTTCCATAGTTTTTCCAGAATAACTATGGTGGCGACTCCCAAATCTTTTTTAAACCCGTTTTCTTTTTTAGGTTGTCTTCCCGTCGCGATTTCAGTTGCGACAACCGATATATGAACATTTTATTATCATTTATTTGTCACTGTCTTTCAATGCTATCGAATGACACTCAAGAACATACAAATAATACAAATGAACATAACCTCTCTACATATGAACATCATGGAATGCCCGAAGAGCGATCATATCCGGTGTTTGTAACAGTTCCAGATGTTCTTCTCTCGACAAGGTTTCGCCCAATTCGACGAGGGAAGTAAAGGTTTTCAGGACTGTGCTATCTGTTGTCACTGACAATGAGGAAGGTAAAGATTCAGACTGGTTGTCTTCTGCTGCCGACGGAAATGTTCTGATCTTGATCAGAAGTTCTTCCCTGTAATTCTTCAGCACCTTACTCCAAACTTCCCATGTCAGTTCCTTTCCCGTCATTAAAGAACGCATACCTTCAGATAATGATGACAATAACCAATCTCGAAGTCTTCTATCCTTCTCAGCATCATCTTTGTTAGAGTTTGTGACAAACCTAATTATTCTTCATTTATCAGAACAAGAACTACATGTCTCTTCCACAAAACCAGGTTCTTCACCCATTCGAACTTGATGGATGAGTCATCCTCAAGCTCCATCTCCATGGCACCATAGATTTTTGTGATGTCCAAGAAGTGGAAGTCCCCGGCTCCGTTTCCGTAGGCCATGCTGCTGAAGCGAGGGAACGATGAAGGATGACGAGATCATTGTAGAAGATAATGAGACTTATACAAAAGATGTAGAAGAAGGTAAACTAAACATGGATTAAGAGAACATTGTGAAAATTAAATGGTTACTGTGTTTGTTTGAATGAGAGAATGGTTCAGCTGAATTCGTTTACGATTATTTTTATAAGCATGATGAAGATGGAAGGTTAATAATGGTTAACAGATTCCTTCACTCAACAGCTCGAACGATTACATATGAACATCATGGAATGCCCGAAGAGCGGTCATATCCGGTGTTTGTAACAGTTCCAGATGTTCTTTTCTCGGCAATGTTTCGCCCAATTCGACGAGGGAAGTAAAGGTTTTCAGGACTGTGCTATCTGTTGTCACTGACAATGAGGAAGGTAAAGATTCAGACTGGTTGTCTTCTGCTGCCGACGAAAATGTTCTGATCTTGATCAGAAGTTCTTCCCTGTAATTCTTCAGCATCCCACTCCAAACTTCCCATGCCAGTTCCTTTCCCGTCATTAAAGAACGCATACCTTCAGATAATGATGATAATAACCAATCTTGAAGTCTTCTATCCTTCTCAGCATGATCTTTGTTAGAGTTTGTGACAAACCTAATTATTCTTCATTTATCAGAACAAGAACTACATGTCTCTTCCACAAAACCAGGTTCTTCACCCATTTGAACTTGATGGATGAGTCATCCTCAAGCTCCATCTCCATGGCACCATAGATTTTTGTGATGTCCAAGAAGTGGAAGTCCCAGGCTCCGTTTCCATAGGCCATGCAACTGAAGCGAGGGAACGATGAAGGATGACGAGATCATTGTAGAAGATAATGAGACTTATACAAAAGATGTAGAAGAAGGTAAACTAAACATGGATTAAGAGAACATTGTGAAAATTGAATGGTTACTGTGTTTGTTTGAATGAGAGAACATCAATGATGCTCATAAAATTTACTCATCCACCATGAATTTGTGTACTTGATGGCCCCCATAAATCAGTATGAGCATATTCAAAGGATGCGGTTGAAGTATGTTGTTAGGTATTTTCTTCCTTAATTGATGGCTAAGGAAGCCCCTGAGAATAGATAGGAGAGAGAAACAAATATTTTGATTTTCAGCTTGCTTTTTCATTCCTTCCAATGGCTATGTATAGTCATGCAAAACCAAAATTAGTTACAATCAGAGGGTCCTTTTCATTTGTAGGAAATGGAATCTACCAAACATAAATAATAACTGAATTATTCTATGCAAAGAAATATTGTGACATAGCACTTCTAGAAACAAGCTGACGTAGTGAGTTTTATGGGATGTAATCCTTGAGATAGGCTGGTATGGATGTAATCCTTTTGGGCCTTACGCTAGTTAAATGGGTTGTGGTCTGATTGCTAACAATGTTTGCCTCTGGAAAAATCACCTTGTCCTTAAGGTGATAATCGAATATGAGTTGTGCCCATTCTTCCCAACTAGTATCGTCTGGTGATAGTCCAAACCATTGAACAAGGACCATTTTGGTTGGGGGATCTGTTGAATTATCCATGCGAGTAGCCAAAATTGCTAGGGGACGAATTATTGGCTGGTGGTTGAAACCTCTGAAGGATTTGGAGTGGGGTCCAAGGTAGGGCCATGATGACGTTTCAACAATTAACAGTGAAAGACAGGGTGGATTGTGGATTCAGGTGGTAAGTCCAATTGATAAGCAATCGTACCAATTCGGGCAAGTATTTTGTAAGGTCCGTAAAACCTCTTGGAAAGTTTTTGATAAGTGGAACCAGAGAGAGACCGTTGCCGCTATGGCCTAAGACGGACATAAACCAAATCACCCACATCATAAGATATATCACGACGCTTGGTATCAGCATAATGCTTCATAGTGGACTGAGCTTTGAGGAGTTTTTGCTGCAATTGTGCTAAGAGTGAGTATAAGTGTTATAAGACCATTCAGCCAAAGCCAAGTACTTGGACCACTAGTGGGGATTGGAATGGACAAAAGAACGGAAGTATTGCTCCAAAACTCTGTTGAAGACCTTTGTCTGGCCATTCGTTTCTCGGTGATAAGATGTACTCATGTGGAATCTAGTACCACTCAAGCGAAAAAATTCGCGCCAAAACTTACTAATGAAGATAGGGTCGTGGTCAAATACAAGACTGTGTGGTATGTCATGATATTTGCAGATAATATCAAGAAAAAGTTGGGCCACCTTAGAAGCAGAATATTGAGTTGGTAATGGTCCCAAATGAACTCCCTTAGAGAATTGGTCTACAATGACCAGAATAACAATGAAGCCTTGAGAAGATGGTAAGTCAATGATAAAATTGAGGGACAAATCTTCCTATACAGTCGTAGGTACAGGCAAAGGTTGCAAAAGACTAGCTGGTTTGTATGTGTCGCAACTGAGATCGCGATGGGATAGCAAAAATAATTTTAAAAAAAGGCACTGAGGAGTCGCCACCATAGTTTATTATGGAAAACTATAGAAAAACCTTAAAAAAGAATGGTCTTCGAAATCAAATTTGGATTCGGGAGTCGGTTACGTGTGGAAAAGGTATTAGCACCCCACAACGCCCGTCTTAAGACGGTTCCCTCTTTAATTAAGTGTGTAAAGTAGAATTTGATGTTTAAAATATTTGTTATTCCAAAAAAAATCAAAGAAAAAAAAAACACATACAAAAATATTGAAGATTAAAACACAATTATTTTTATATTTTTTAGGCTCGACGAGGATTGTTCCTCGCTCCTACGTATTTCCGTTTGGAAAATCAGGGATAACGTAGTTCTTTGTAAAAAAATTGTTGTTTGATATTACAATTTTGTTTTTTTTTTCTAGATTTTTTTGTACATGTATATTTTATTAATATCAAGAGAACCCGAGAATCTACATGATAAAAATTTAGTTATCAAGCAAATCTGAAATTTGACATGATATTTAAGATGATTTTATAGTTTATTTTTATTATTATTAATTTTTTAAAATATTATTATTAAAGGCCTATGAAAGAGTATTTTGATTATCAAGCAAGTCCAAGACTTAACATGACATTCAAAACTTATATAAAAGAAAATATAATTTTTTATTTTATTTATTTATTATTATTAATTTTTTTAGAGAATTAAAGCCTACGAAAAAACAAATTTTTAATTACCAAGATAAAGATAAAGGGAAAGAAAAAAAAATTGATCACATAAACCCAAAATCATCTGAGAACCTCAAACACATTTAATCATACAATAATTCAAACGATCATATATTTGATGTTATAAGAGAATCATGAATAACATACTAGGAGCAAAAGAAAATCTACCTTAATGTGACCCCCTTGTGTGTGCTCTTGTAAAAAAAAAGGAGAGCGCTTTTTCCAATTTGTTATTTGTGTCTTGCATTAGAGAAATTTTGTGCTTATATAGGCCTCTTGGGTACCACTGAGATCTTAGTCTTTAGTTATAATAAAATATATGGGGAAAGAATTGGTCTTGTTAAATCGTTGTATAATATTCACGGTATTGATTATAATTATTAACGAAATATTGCGTGTAATTACTAGAATCATATTTTTTGTTACATAAAGATCGTGATCAAATCATAACATTATTCATATAATTGATTCTAATTATTACCAAAAATACTTTCTTATAAATGGATGAATGTAGAAGTTTGGGGCTGAATGATTTACTAAAATATTCCACTAATTGATTGCGTTGCATGAGAACGGCACCCATAGTTGTTCCAGATGCGTCCATGCCAACAATGAAAGGTACAAAGAAATCTAGCAGGGCGAGTATGAGTGCCCGGGTCATAGCTTGCTTCAGAGTGGTAAAAGCATGTTGGGCTTCCGAAGTCCGGACAAAGGCGTCCTTTCCGAGGAGAGTCGTAATGGGGGAGGCAATAATGGCATATCCTTTGACAAAATTTTGATAAAACCCAGTAAGACCGAAGAAGCTACGGAGAGCCTTGACATTGGCAGGAGGAGACCAAGTCAGCACTGCTTGAATTTTGGAAGGGTCAGATTGAACCCCAACAGCAAAAATGATATGGCCCAAATATTCTAGTTGCCGTTTTGCAAATAAGCATTTAGAAATTTTGAGATAAAACTGACTGTCCAACAAACATTGAAATAACTGTTGCAAATGGGAAACATGTTGTGGAAGAGAGGAACTATAGACAAGGATGTCATTGAAGAATACCACAACAAAACAACGGAGAAAAGGGCCGAGGAGGGTATTTATGGTAGCCTGGAACATTGAGGGAGCGTTACAGAGACTAAACGACATCACTTGGTACTCATAATGTCCGTGGTGAGTACGAAAGGCGGTCTTAGCGATATCTTCAGGGTGCATCAATATCTGGTGGAAGCCTTGTCGAAGATCGAGCTTGGAAAACCAGGTTGCACCACCAAGCTCATCCAACAACTCATCAACGGTAGGCATCGGGAAACGATCACGAATAGTGACAACATTAAGGGCCCTGTAATCTACACAACAACGCCAAGACTCGTCTTTCTTGCGAACTAGCAGGACCGATGAAGAAAACAGACTCGTACTTGGTTGGATCTTGGACTTGTCGAGCAATTCTTTAACTTGTTTTTCGAGTTCACATTTCTGGGAATGTGGGTAACGATAAAGCTTAACATTGACCTGTGTGAAGTTAGGGTAGAGGTGGATACGGTGGTTGGTGGGGCGAGAAGGGGTAGTCATGGTGAGGGTTGAAAGAGGGTATCGAAGCGAATAAGTGTTGTGATGTCAGGGGGTAAGGTTGTGGGTGGGATTTTGGTGGGGTTTGGAACGGTTAGGGGCATGATTTGTATGGTAAAAAGTTCAGATGCACTATTGGTTTGGATGCATCGCTTAAGTTATGGGTTGGACATTATGTCAGGTCGGTTCTGTTGGATTCCTCGTAATGTAATTGGTTGGCCTTGGTAGATAAATGAAATTGTGAGTTGGGTGTAGTCCATGAGAACAGGCTCAATAGACTTAAGTCAGGGCACGCCCAAGACAATGTCGGCACCCCTCAAAAAAAGGATATAGAAATTAACATGGAGGGTGTGCTCTTGAATTTTGATTTTGATGTCAGGTCAGAGGCGATCACATCGCATGAGGTTGCCACTACCAACCATAACAGTTAGGGGGTTATAAGGGACTAAAGGGAGATCAAGGAATTTGGCTACTTGATCCTGAACGAAATTGTGGTCACTGCCACCGTCAACAAGAATGGAAACGGGTTTGTTGCCGATCTGCCCTTGGAGACGTATGGTGGATGACCCAATACCGTTGGTGAAGGCATGGAGGCTAACTTGGGAAGGGGTTTCCTCGAGAACGGGCTCTTGAGGAGCTGGTGTTAGGGCCCAAGTATGGTCAAATGTGAAATCGTCCGCGATGGGATCGTTTGTAGTTAAGAGCAAAAATTTTTCTTTGCAACGATAGGACAAAGTGAATAATTCGTCACAATTATAGCAAAGGCCCTTTTTCCGACGTGCATCCATGTCGTCGGGGCTTAGACGACGAAAATTGACACAGGGTGGGGGTGCTGGTAGGAGAGGGGTTGAGGTAGTGGCAGTTGGGGAAGATGTATGTAAGCTGGGGGTCGAAACTTGGGGTTTGGAACGGAAAGAACGTCGACGTTCTTTGATTTTGTCTTCTTGCAGCTTAGCAAGCTAGGTTGCGTGATCTACAGAGGTAGGGCATAGAGCATGGACCTCGCGACGAATTTCTGATGTGAGGCCGGAAATGAAACAGTTCGGGGCAAATGGTGCAGGTAAACCCACTATAAGATTGGCAAGGCGTTCAAACTCCGTGAGATATTGTTGGGCGGTCCCCTTTTGTGTGAGCTTAAATAAAGCGCCAAAAGGTTCATTGTAAAGTGACGGAGCGAAATGGGTTTCCAAGGCACGGAGGAACCCGAACCAAGTCTGGATCTGATTATTCCGATACATCCACTGGTACCAACTGAGAGCTGGTCCGTCCATATAAAAGGAGGCTACCTGAAGGCGTTCTTATTCTGGTGTATTGTGGTAATAAAAAAATTGGGAAATTTTGAAGATCCAACCAAGGGCGTCATTCCCATCAAATAGGGGAACTTCAAGTTTCATGTGTGGGCGACGAAAACTCTCGGGGGAGGTGTGGGTTGAAGGTGAAACGTGTGGTGATGGGGAGGGTGGGCGAACCATCAAAATGGAAAGTTGTTCCAGGATAGAATCAACTTTGACGGTCAAATCATCTAATCGTTCGGCGTTGGTAGGGCGATTGGCCATGGAGGAAAGGTACTCAATGAAAGCACAAAGATTGTTAGGTATTTTCTTCCTTAATTGATGGCTAAGGGAGCCCCTGAGAATAGATAGGATAGAGAAATATATATTTTGATTTTCAGCTTGCTTTTTCATTCCTTCCAAAGGCTATGTATAACCATGTAAAACCAAGATTAGTTACAATCAAAAGGTCCTTTTCATTTGTAAGAAAAAGAATCTACCAAACAGAAATAATAACTGAATTATTCTATGCAAAGAAATACTGTGACAAAGCACTTCTGGAAACAAGCTAACATAATGAGTTTTATGGGATGTAATCCTTGAGATAGGCTGGTGTGGAGGTAATCCTTTTGGGCCTTACACTAGTCAAATGGGTTGTGGTCTGATTGCTAACATATGCTTACATGTTTCACACTTCACCCTAAACGATTTCGCTAAGACACATCAAGTTTAGAATTTAATTTATTAAATTTTGTAGTTTAAAATATCAAGTTTCTAAAAAATCTTAAATAACAATGATAAATAAAAGAATTACATCATCTATAATACTTAATTTTAATAAAAATGAATAAAAATATCGAGTCATTTTTTTATTTCGTTAATCTACTTCATTCCAGAAATATCTACATTCTTACGTGCTCCTATATAACATACATTATATTATTATCACACATACAACAAACACATGATACAAAACAAACAATCAAAAATAAAGTATAAATAATGATATGGAAAGAAATTTAACAAAATACGATATTACAAATAATATACCCACCCGAACCTTATTTATTTAGCTTTAAAAAATATTTATATTTACCCTTGACTTAAGTTAACACTGCTTCCACAAAGAACACTAAAATATGCAACAACCAGCCATCGTTCACTTTATCCTAAATATAAGAGAAAAAGATAAATGTCACCGCTAATTAATTTTGTTAGACGTGAACTTTTATATTATTATAATTATAATAATACGAAATCCTTAATTACTTTTATACTAAAAGAACTAATTGACAATTAAATTCGTGAATGACAAAAACTACGCTGCACCTCCCAAATCAATAAAACAAAGCTTATACTAAAAATATTAAATATTGGTCACATTTAAAATAACTATATTTCTCTTTTGTAAGTATCTAAATAACATTGTACTAACCCACAACATGATATTAAAATAATGTACTAATGAAGAATGATACTGAACCTACTCCATGAATAGCCTAAAATGCTTCAATTTAATGTGTATCCTGTGGGCCCCATTCGAAGTTCCACCACGTGATATACAGGGCCAAATGCAATTGGGTAGCGGGTTTTTCTTCCTGCATCCCAAATTTTCTTTCTGCACCTCCAAATTTGACCGTAAAAATCATTATATACTTACAAAAAATAAAAATAAATTATAAACTAAATATCTTCGTAGCCCGTACCCCAAGAATGAAATTCGGTACCCGGTTTCTGAAAGCCGGTAATACCGGTTTCTAAAAGCCGGTAACACCAGTTTCTGAAAGCCGGTAACATCGGTTTCTGAAAGTCAGTAATATTGGATTCTGAAAGTCGGTAAATTTATTATTTATATATCTTAAATTTATGATTCTCCTATGATGTTTCTTCCAAATTAAATTTTACCCAAATTAGTATGAACCCTAATTATGATTTTAGGAATTCTTTTATCAAATTGGCATGAACCTTAATTATATTTTTACCCAAATTAGTACAACCTTAAATTATGAAATTTAAAGGTTGTTGTGTTTTCTGCTTAAATGGTAAAATTTAGGGATATATCTTGTATTGCATTACAAATCATGCTACACATAATGAATTAGTTGGATAACCTTGATTTGGAATAGAAATTAGAATACCTCTGTTGTGTGAATTCAATAATTTAAAAATATTAAAAATTGAAAAGTACATACATGAATCATTCTATGAAAATGATTTAAGTAAAGAAAATGAATAATTTTTTATTTAACTAGAAATTTAGTTTATATATCAAAAAATTAAATTTGACACTCCTAAAATTTTTATTCATGTTTCGCCACTGTTTGTATCTTGACAATCGATAAAATTGAATTTTGAAAGCCGGTAACACCGGTTTCTGAAAGCCGGTAACTCCGGGATAGTCGGTAACTACAAATCAAAAGGGTAGCGGTGGAATTACAGAAAAGTTTGGGGTGTAGAAAGAAAAATTGGGGGTGTAGGAAGAAAAACCTTATGTAAACACTTTTTACTTAAGTTCACAATAATACTGTTTCGGCTTTTACTTCCTACATCCCAAAACATTCTTCTTGCACTACCACAAAATGTTTTTAAATTGACATTTTACTATTTGAAAAAGTGACTTTCATAATATATATATATATATATATATATATTATTTTTCGGAAGCATTTCAGAGCTGATTTTTTGAAGTTTCCAAAATAAAATTCTTGGAATAGCATTTTCAAAATAAAATTTCTGAAATCAATTTTCCAAAAATATGAATTATATTTTGAAAAAAATTCTGAATATAATTTTCAAATTTTCAGAACAAACTTTACGGAATGAATATATTCAGTAGTTCTATATGAGTCTTTGAGAAAGAGCTTTTTGGATCACCAAAAACATTTTCAAGCTCTTCTTCCTCTGCAGCGTTGTGGTAAAAGGCTGTGGTAGAAGATATTCGAGTCTTTTCCTATTATCGTAAGGGTGTAGTTAGTAATGGTAGGGTGCAAGAAGCAATAGTCTAGTACTTAAGCATTTCAAGTTGTTTACTACTAGAAAAAATATTTTTTGTTTTGTTGAAAAACTTTTACAAGTGACGGTACCTCAATAATTAAAAAAAATTGATATGGAGAAAAAAACTGAATAATGAAAAAAAGGATTGATAACATTTGAAAAGAGAAAAAAAAAATTAATATGTTAAAAAATAAACTGTCAAACTTTGTTAAAAATAGCAAAAAAAAGTCTATCAAAATATTATGCTTTTTACTAATTATAATTCCAGGAATCTCCATTGAAACACAAAATTAATATCCCATAATTCATGTCTGAGATTAGAGCATCAGAATAGATAGTTCTATCAGACACAAACTTAAAAATCAAACCCCAATTCACATTCTCAACAAACATGATTATCATTATTCAATGATACATACCAAAATGTTCCAAAAGGTCATCACTTTTACACATAGCAAGTAAGGGGCATTCAGAACTGAAAAGGAGTTAGGGAAATTTAAAAACAAACACAGAATGAATGTGTCCCAACAAATATCAGAAGCACATGTTGCAACAGTTACTTCCGAGTGATTTCATTACTCTAAGGAATATTTTGGACAAGTAGGAAACACAATGTGCATGGAAACTTTATATGCATATGTAGTGGGACAAAGGACAAATAAATAACCGAAGCTAAATCTACGGTTTACACAATACAGACACTTCTGTTTCCATCTGAGTTACATTTGAATGAGAAGCAGGGGCCAAGAAATTGATTAGTCAATATGACACAGTAAGATTAAGATTTAGACACTATGAATGAACAATTGAAGAAACCGATGATGCCTTGTCACTGATAGAACAACTTTTCTTGTGCTTTACATGTCTTTCCTTCAACTTCTCAACCTTACTATTTGCTGCATTGTTGTTCTGGTTGCTCACTGACCCTTCTTGAGCACTACACATCTGAGACTTCATCTTGAACCCAAGCTTCTTAGAAACAGTTCCCCAAGCGCTTGACCCTTTTGAACGACCCAATTTCTCAATCTCCTGCCTCATGTTTGAACACTCCTTTTCCAGCTCAGACACCCTCATCCTCATGTTGTCCATTCCCACCTTCAAAACCTGATTTTCCTTCACCGCCGACGCCCACCCACCCTCCGTCGATCCCACAAGTCCGCTTCGCAGCTGCCTCGATCCGTCTAGGTTATCCGAAACCATAAAGCAACCGGCGATCGATGTTCGGAGCTGGAGCTGCTCAAAAAACAGAACTTGAAAAATTATTCTGATCGGTAGCCTCTCATTCTGCGCAGCGTGCGTGCATGCCTCTAATGAGAGCTTCTGGCAATCCATCAGCCTGCATAGCTGCTCTCTCTCAGACTCCACCAACCATGGGTGAGACTGTAGTTTTGTGACACCATCATGAATCAGTCCAAATTTGTTAGAAGAGTAAAAAGCCATGGCTAGAAGGAAACATATTATGATTTGAAACATTCTTTAGGTGAAGTATGAGTTAAATATGAGCTAAGTATATCACAAACATGCTAAACACGAATTTGGATTCTCTGTTGAGTTTTTTTGTGTTATAAATCTATTGTGCCTTTATAATACACTGATTATCACTAATTTTAACTTTTTTAAATGTATTAAAGAGATATTTAAAATATCAGCACAATATATTTTTAATACTCAGTAGAGGACAACACAAAAAAAATAAGTAGAAAATTTAAACTCGTTAAACACTGATCATGTGATGATATTAACCAATTTGGTGTGGTGTGGATATGTACCTTCAAGTAAATATCTAAAGCACGATATAAACCATCATCCAAAGGCCTGGCATACTCTGGAACTGCTGCTGCAAGGGCCTGAAACTTTGGAAGTTTTAAGTTAATATCTGGGGCAACCTCTGCAAGGTAACCATCAATCAGCTTGGCTACCATGGTGATTGGTGTTAATGAAGGCGATCCGATCAATTGACCATCGTCGATCGAGCATGGAGAGGCACAGCCAGTAGCGTGATCCATGGCAAGGAAATGGTCAAGAATTCTTTGCACACAGTCAACATTGTAAAGTGTCTCCATAGAGTATGAGAAATTTGGCATCAAGAGATCTTCTAGAGTAGCTTGGTCAAGCTGCATGCCAATCCGTTTCTCCAAATTTGATATGCAAGAAGGGCTCACTCGTAGAATCATGGCCGTTCGAAGTAGACCAAACAAGAACTTTGTTTGGACCAGGCCCTTCTGCATTGGTAGCAAACCATCAATCTCTTCCAGTAGGATCTTCTGGTCATCTTCAGACAGTGGAGACCCTACCTGTGTCAGCCGGGTGCTGGACTCGCCGGAAACCTGGCGCCGGTTTAGCATAGGCAGATATGTTTTAGCATAGAAAGCAAGAGAACCAGCAATAATCTCCTGCCTAATGCCTCTCGATTCCATGACAGCTATTAGTCTCTTATAAAGAGGTAAACTTAAATTTGATACATCCTCATACCACCAATCTGCACTTGAATTTTTTGGTCTTGCACCGGTACTTATTCCATTCCACAAAACACTTCCACCAGGGCTCTGCAAAGGACCACCACGCTCCAGCACCGGCCACCCGAATAGATTTGGGTCGGTAGACGCCTTTGCTGCGAGTGACTCGATGCATCTTTTCACAATGTGGAGCTCTTCGGCATGGGCCAAAACATCATCACAGGTTTCAAGTGCCCTCAGAGAGTCTTTCCAACTGCGGAGGACCACTTGATTGAAAAAGGTTTCAGCCTGTGAAATAAGATTCCCTTCACCATATTCCTCGGTCATTTCTAGACGCTCTGCTGCACACCACAGGTACACAACATTTGATGCTGTAAGTTCAAGTTTCACTCCATAGCAGAATTTTGCCACAAGTTCAAATGTTTTGGCACCACCAGGAATGTCACTGAGTGATATTACACATTCTTCTTCTGATTCAGTAGCCTCGGCGATCATTCTTTCCAGAACCCCACTTCTAGAGAGCAAAGGAAACTGCATTAAGCATGAATTTGATTTAGCTTAGTTCACAAAAACTTTACACTCAAAATAACGAGAGAAAGCTTTTAGATGGAAAAATATTTTGACTAAGAAGGTAATATCAAACATGTACGAAATGATATATTGAGGAAAATGGAGTTACAACTTGGCACTGTTTTCCAAGAAATGGAATAAAATACTGCTCCTCGATGTATTACATTTGCATAACGTTCCTAGACAATAACAACATTTCTCAAGTTTTTAATAACACAAACATGCCCAACTACAATTACATTTAACAGTGGCAGTGTCTTTATTTTGAACTACTATTATAATGACAGCATAATCCTAAAATCTGATCAAATCTAGCAAATTTTTAAGTGACTAGATCAAATTCTAAACTAGTTAGAAATTTAAGGAAACTGATGTTTGAATAGTGCAACAACTGCATGAGATAAACATAAACTAAAAGAATAGGTTTATGTAGATATATTATACCTTGTGAAGATGGAAGGACATCTCTCCAACTTCAACAACTATATCACTAGGAAGACCAGTCGTACAGAACCTATGGTTATAACAGCAATGAAAATGACAGATTATATAACTGTGAATGTGACGAAATTTAAAAGAAAAGGAAAATTATAGCAGGCACATTGCATCTTCAATCAGTTTGAACTCAGAACAATCACATTTATAAATGGCTTACTTTATAAAGCCATGACAGAATAGAAAAATGCCAGAAGATTCATACCAATTCATACAACAAGCATGAAGAAAAACTTCAGATTAGTTCTTCAAAGACCATGAACAAAATAAATCAAATTAAGCATTCATAGAACAAGATAAAAATCTTCATTGACAAATCCGTTTTTATCATATTGGCACCAAAGTGGAACAACCCTCATTTCATACACAGGAAGAACAGATTAGACCTTTGCCATGCATGCATGTTTCACCAATTATATCAAATTACTAGAAAGGGAAGGAACTCATTGTCCACTTTTCATTCACGCTTTACACGTAGGCCTCACGCACCAAACCTGAACTTGACATATGAAGATCTAACAAGAAAGACTGATAAACAGAGAAAGGAGTTCAATATTCTGAACCAATATAAACTCTTGACGAAACATGCAAACATTCAGTACACGTACAGCTTAAAAGTAGATAAAAAACGTTTTTCCCAAGTTTAGACTTCACAACACACAGAAAAAAACGTCACACTCGAAGAGAGAGGAGAGAGAGAACACAAACAACAAAACTGCAATTTACAGAGCAAACAAAAGGATAAGGCAAGATACCAGGCCTGCCCTTGACGCTGAAAAGCATCAGCTTTGGAACCCAATTTCAAGCAGGCCATTTGCTCGAATCCTCAAAAGAGACAACAATTGATGAACAAAACCAAGTGAAGAACAGATCTAACACCAATTGAATTTGAAACACAACCAAACCCTTCACAAACACTGCACCACGCAGCACAACTCGGTCTCAAATTCACCCTCCACGAAATTGATTCACAATGCAGTATCTTTCCATGCCCTTCCTCAAAAGAGACAACCTTTATCAAAATTCCGAGCACCCCAACAAACCCAAAGGCCGAATCCACCACAAGATTCAATCAATATAACACCACCACCTCAAAAACCCTAGAACCACTCCACTATCGGTAGGGTACGAAAAACACAAACACCCACTTCCCAAAAAAATAAAAATTGATCCCCAGAAACCTAAATTCCTTATCACCACTCAGTTTAGGTCAACAACCCAGTTCCCTACCCCTAACAAACAAACAAACAAAAGGAAAAGGCCTAAACCAAACTAACGGAGACAAAAGGGGCTAAACAAAAACCACTCAAACCCATCAAAGAAAAAGTACTAACAGTAACAGCTTGGTTAAATAGAAAGCATTGACTCCCTCTAAATGCAAGCATGTGTGTGGAAAGTTTTAATTTTGGGACATGGGACAATGTGTAACATTAATGGCTTTGGCATCTCAAAGGGTAAACCTCAGCACCCAAGTGGGGTCCGTGCCTTCAAATACACTCATTGCTCTTTTCTCGAACATGGAATCTCCATTAATAAAATATTAATAGTAATAACAATAATCAATAATTTCTATCACAGAGAGTAAACTGGATTTGACTTGGGAGAACAAGAACAGTTGAAGATGGAAGTAAAATCGGTTTGGTATTTTGTATTTATTAGGAGAATTCCTTTGTTTATTGCGAGTGTCGGTTTCTTATGAGCGGAACCAAGGCCCCCAGCTAGGCCATGTGCGTTACCAGCGCACCTGCCGTTGAGTGTTGAACTTCAAAAATCACTTTTTTATCTTTTTCTTTTTCTAATTTCTTTTTCGCCCAATCAGAAATTTCTTAGTCAAAATATTTCAAAGCAGATAAACAATTTAAAAACGAAACTTGTTTTAAATATAATCGAACCAAATTCCACCTTCCATTTTATTACTATTTTTATTTTTTCTGTTTAAAATAATATGAAAATCAGCATTTCGCTCTGTCAGTGAACCCATGAACAGACCACACCGAGAAAAACATAATCTTCCAGAAAATCATGTCAGACAATACTGTTTCATTTTCACCTCTTTTCTTTCTAATTTTCATAAGAAAAAGAAAAACTTCTATTATTTTTATTCTCGTCGGAGAGAGGTGGATTAAAGAAAATAAAAAATTAACTATATTTTATATGCTCTTGATTGTTCTGGAATCGTACTTTTTAATTTTCAGATAACATAACTCAGAATAATAGGATAGATATTACGGAACCTGTAATGTAGTTTTTATCGGCTTAAATGTGTCAGAATTTTTTTTTTTTTAATTTTGCATCTATTTTTTAAAACTATCAAAGTACGGTAGTTCATTTAGTGTTGGATTTTTCTATAGGTTGATTTAATGTGTAAATTTCTAAAGTCATTTTCTAGATTTGATAATCTCAAATCATCAAACTTAGCATTTATGATTTGTTTGACTGTTAAGATATAAAAAATCAAAAACTACTTTATTCAAATTTATCGAACTTAATATTTAAAATTTTTCTGACTATTAAAGTATACAGATTAAAAATTCTATATGTATTTAATTTATGAAGATAATCAAGAAGTATATATTTATCAACCTTGAAATAAATTTTCAATTTGGTCATGATTAAAAATATAATATGAGCGATAAAAAATATAAAAAATAAAACATACTGTATTTTTTATTCTTCTATTGTTTATGGAGTCTCTTACCCAATAAAATTATAATCCAACACTTTACTTTGCACATAACATATGATGTTAGGTGTCCTTACCAAAAACTTACAAAGAGTTCTCACAACCACAGTTTAAGTAATTTCTTAAAAAGTTTTGTTCTTCATTTATAGAATCTCGTTTTATTAAAGTGTGCGTGGCGAAGAGAAAATGTGGTGTACAACACTAAATTCATGCGACATGTTAAAAGTTCTATTTGTAACATGTTTGGATATTGATTTATGATCATATATCTAATATATAATGTTCTAGAATTAATGTAATAATGTTGATATTTAGTACACATGGTATAAATATTTGTGAGATGTGTATTCCATATTTTACCAAACTATATTTCAGACTCAATTTCAATATATATATTTCATTTGAATTTAATATTGTATATTGTATTTAATTTTGGTTTTTATATTTACGTTAATATTCATTATTCGCTCAAGGTAGGTTGGATTTAGTTGGAGGCCGAATAAAGTGAGTAGGCTCAGATATATTTAATATTTTGAATTCATTTTCAAATTGAATATATTTTATTCCAATTTCAAACTGTATGTAATTCTTTAATATATTTGTACTTTATGTAAAATATAAATAAGATTTAATTAGTCGGATGGTACGTACCTTCTTCAGATGTATTATTCATTTTGGTATTCACTCTTAAAAATGTATCAATCGAATCTCAATTTTTGAGAGTGTCTTAATTAAGTCTCTTTCAGACAAAAATTATTAAAGTCGTTAACTTAATTCATGACTTTTACTACTAAATTTTAATATAAATATCAATACTTAATTTTGTAAAATATTTTAAATATCAATATTGTTAACTATGTTAATAATTTTTTGCTAAAAAAATCTAATTGAATCATCTTTTCAAAAATTAAGACTCAATTAATACATATTTAAAAACAGATACCAAACTAACACTAAAAGTAGATATCATCCAACTAACCAAACTAATAAATTAAACTTTGCGAAAAAATGGTTCAGAAAAGCAACTTCACACTTGCACCACCCAATCTCTTGCTTTCTTAAACCCAATCCTATTTGGAATATTTCTTCCTGTACCCCCGTGGTTTCTTTCTGCACTTCTATCGGTGTGTACAAATTAGAATCCATAGTCTCTCGATCAGCTATTTTTACGTTGATATGGCCTTTTCTCATCTCCTTATACTACTATCTCTTTGGTCGTGTATTTTTCTTTTTGTCTTACATTTTCTACTTTTTATATTTTCTTTATTTAGAAGATATCAACACATATAATACATTCTGATAGAAGTTTTATTTTTATTTATTTTTTCTCTTCAACAATGATTCTCAGAATTAAATATTTTTATGTAAAAGGTGACTTTTGAATTGTGAAATTTGAAAAACAATCCTATGTTATATTATCAAAAAGTTTTTTTAAATGAAAAAATACTCAAAAAATTGGATAATTTAGAATTTTATTTTTTATACAAAAATACAACTCTGAATTGCAAAATCTAAAAATAAAAAAATTCTACATCACACAATTTATAAGTAAAAATTAACTTACAGATTATGTAATCAGAAATCAATAATAAAAAAATATTCAGTGATAATTTTTCAATTTATGGAGAAATTGTTTTAAATTGTTTTAACTAGTTTTAATTTATGCAGGAAACCAAATTCATGATCATGTGAAATAGTTCAGAATTATAAGTGCGAGAATCAACATTATGATATATGTTATAATTAAAGTACTTTCGTTCAATTTTTCATAAGAAAAATTTAAAGAGAGATAACATTGTTTTCATTAATTGTTAAAAGAAAATTTTAAATTTTCGTGCAAGAAGAATTAATTTATGATTAATTGTTTTGAGTATATATGAAATTTTTTAAGTTTATTTGGATTTAAATTCTCATTTTTTTCTAGCGTTAAATATGGGTTTTTTTTTTATTTTAGGATCTTTTTGACTTTAAATTTGTAAAAATGGGTTCATTGAACTTTTTTTTGTAAAATAGGGAAAAGTCGTCAGAATGGAGGATTGACATTACAGGTGAAATCGTCCTCCAATCTAACCCGTTTCTTTCTTTTTTAAATAAAAATGAAGTCGTTAACTTAAAATCTGATTTTTATTGATTGATAAAGGGAAGTCATACACGTAGAAGACGACTTCACTCTGACTCATAATACTTTTAAATTTCATTATTGTTTCAGTTGTTTAGGATGTTGGTGTTACTGTGTGACTCATGAGTTGTGCCCTACAATTCATTATTGTTTTATTTTATTAGTGAGATAAGAGAAAAAAAAGGAAAAAGGTTGAAAATAATAATATTTTTTTGTAAATATTCTGTAGTCAAAAGTTCAATGATTTTTTTAATATATTGTCGTTCTATAATATTTATTAAAAGTGATATTTATTCTAGTGTTTGTTTTTGTGGTAAGCTACACATTCAGAAATGTTAAAATAAAAAAGAAAATAAAAAAGTGAAGTCCTTATGTGTGAGCACGACTTCACTTTTGAAATTATTAGAAACCTGTTTTTAGGACGACGGCCTTCATTTAAAAAAATGGTAGGGTGGAGGACGACTTCAACTGTAATGTCGTCCTCCACCTTGACGACTTATCTCCATTTTACAAAAAAAATTAAATGGACCCAATTTTACAAATTTGAAATTGAAAAGGCCCTAAAATACAAAAAAGCCTCAAATATGAGATGTCTAGTGGCTCTTACTTGAGTTTAGCTAAAATCTAACCAAAACAAAAAATAGTTTCAGTGCCTTTCTCACCTGAGCAAGAAGCCTGTCGCCTGAGCAACATCTTATGTCGCTTGGACAAGAAGTTATCACTTAAGCGACAACTTGAACAAAGAGCAAATAAAAAATTTGGCTATTTTCGCTTGAGCCAGAGTTCACTTGCTTGAGCGAAAGTTGTAGATTTTCACTTTGTTCTCAACATCCAAACTCAAAGAACACAAACTACTAAAATTTCACATGCACTCATCAATTCGACACATCAAAACACAGTTAAAGACCACGATAAGTAGTTCATTTCAAAATTAAACAAAATCTAGCTTCCCTTATCTTGAATGTGGACAGAAACTGAAACAACAGATATCCCAAGCTGATTTTGAGCACCTAAATCTCAATTCAACCTAGATAAGCCTAAAACACACTAACACAAAGAATAATAAGGCTCTAATCATGATCAAAGCAAAAATCAACCCCCGAAACAAAAAATAAAAGACAAAGATTAGATTTTTAACTTACATAGATGAAGATTTTGTTCGAGTTGTTTTGCATAGAACTCTATCACAATCTCAAATGTGCCATTTGATTCAAGAGAATATAAAAATCAGATGAGAAATATGAAAAATGTTGAGTTGGATGGAGAATACAAATGGGTCCAGAGAAAGAAAAGGAACATGCATTTTTAGATACCTAAATTATTGAATTTGTGTTTAAAAAAGAAAAAAGTTTTACAATTTACATGCATTTCATATATTTCTTCCTATAGAAAAACATAATAAATATATTATATATTTTGAAAAATCATGTACAATAGATATACAAGTTAAGATACTTTTCACACAAAACCAACAACACTTATTTATCGTATAATTTTATTTAAACAATTTATTTTGATGAAATTGGTTTAGGTCTGTAACCCATTTGTTTATTTTCACTCATTATGAGTAACGACAGTAAGTGATTGAGTTCAGTAGTTCCTCATATAAAATTATTGACTCTAGAGATATAGTAATATGGAGAAGACAAAATTGTTTCAAGCACCGACAGAATCGGAAGCACCCTTTGTTTCAAACAGGGGAGGGCGGGTTATTCACATTTCATTTGATGGTCAGAGGCGAATTGAAAGCTAAGCTGTGGTAATTCTAAGGATTCCCCCTGGGAAAAAGAGAGATGTCT
>Ga0214542_1007070_pt1 | contig 19857 bp, 20 predicted proteins | sample CNSS1metaG_FD_160096 | JGI IMG/M metagenome (GOLD analysis project Ga0214542, IMG submission 160096) | Root nodule microbial communities from cowpea collected in UCLA plant growth center, Los Angeles, California, USA - CNSS1 | ecosystem: Host-associated > Plants > Roots > Nodule | place: USA...
AACTGGACGTAGGGTCTTTTGATCCGAACCAGTATAAATACTTGTGTTCAATCTTCTTCTCTATCTCTTTATTTTATCTATTATTGTGTTATAAAGAAATTATTTATTGATCTACTTGATAAATTTTTTGAAAAATTTTAAAGTGTTAATTTATTATTCAAAAACCAATTCACCCCCCTCTTGGTTTTGTCCGCACGCTCAAACATTCCGCTGCGCGATACCAACAGTATTATATTATAAAATGTAAACAATTATAATTTATTTTAAACTTTTATAATGATTATTATTTGTTCTTTGCATCATTTTGATCAAATGATGTATTATAACTTTTAGTAGTGTATAAAAAAGATATTCATTAGAATTTAAAAGATTGAAGTAAACAAACATTTAAAATATATTTTAATTTGAATATTTGTTTTTTTTATATTTTTTAAAAAATATTTTTAAATTTTTATCAACTAGGTTTCATTAATGTTTACAAATTTAATAAATGTGTTGGTTCTCATGAAATTTTATTTGGTATTATAATCTAAAATGTAAAAAATTATAATTTATTTTAAACTTTTATTATGATTATTATTTGTTCTTTGTATCATTTTGATCAAATGATGTATTATAACTTTTATTAGTGTATAAAAAAGAGATTCATTAGAATTTAGAAGATTAAAGTAAACAAAACATTTAAAATATATTTTAATTCGAATATTTGTTTTCTTTTTATATTTTTTAAAAAATATTTTTAAATTTTATCAACTAGGTTTCATTAATGTTTGTAAATTTAATAAATGTGTTGGTTCTCATGAAATTTTATTTGGTATTATAATATAAAATGTAAACAATTATAATTTATTTTAAACTTTTATTATGATTATTATTTGTTCTTTGTATCATTTTGATAAAATGATGTATTATAACTTTTATTAGTGTATAAAAAAGAGATTTATTAGAATTTAAAAGATTGAAGTAAACAAACATTTAAAATATATTTTAATTTGAATATTTGTTTTTATTTTATATTTTTAAAAAAATATTTTTTAAATTTTATCAACTATATTTCATTAATATTTGCAAATTTAATAATTGGTTTGGTTCTCATGAAATTTCATTTGGTATTATAGTCTAACTTGTAAACAATTATAATTTATTTTAAAGTAGTTGATATCGAAGAAACAACCATCCTTATAATATTGAATATTTGATAATATTATGTTTCCTTTACCATAATCTTTTATTATTTTATACAAATTAATATTGAAGTAGTAAGAAAATGGGTATGAGTATGGGTACGAGATTATACCTGTTACTCGGTGGGGATGGGGATGGGACAAAAGTTTGTTACCCGTTGGATTTGGGTATGGGGATGAGGATGAATTTTTTTTGCGGCGATGGGTATGGGATAGCGAAACTCGTGCCCGCCCTTCCCCGTTGCCATCCCTAAGCTCAACTCAAGGGTTCCTCGTGTTCATCCGTCATTCCGAGCTCAACTCAAGGGATGTCATTCCGAGCTCAACTCGAGGAATGTCATGTGCTGAACCCCTATCCCGAGTTGAACTCAAGGGATACGTTCTGAGCTCAACTCAAGGAACCCAACAATCCCACCTTTGAAGCATCACCAAAAGCCTTGTAGATCACGCTTTCAGATTCCAATAACTAACGCTACAACATCCAAATCGCCTAGCGGGGGACATGTACCGCTAGGCGCTAACAGCTTCCAAATCGCCTGGCAGGGGACACGTATCGCCTGGCGCCAAGCGCCTTAAAGCTCGCAAACACAGCAGCCATTGCCTGGCGGGTCTGCCCCCACCTCCAGGCGCCAACGCTCCAGAACCCCTCTATTCCTATCTCTATTGCTTGGCGGGATCTCCCGCTCCGTCAGGCGCCACTCGCACCAGGAACCCCCTGTATACTGGCTATCGCCTGGCGGTTCCCATACCTCCACCAGGCGCCGCACCAGTACTTCGCACAGTACAAAGTTTCCAGTATTCTGCACAACTTGATGCCCAAACTAAGACCTATAATCTACCACATTTCCACCCCAATTCATTTGGTTCACAGCTATACCATTCCTACTTGAATGAACCTTTGATCCAAAACTACACGATTAGTTAGTTAGCCATATTTCTCTATCTATTTTAGTCTACCATTTGATTTCACAATCACCAAAGAGTTCATACTTCTGGTTTCATAGTGTACAACCCACTGTCATACCACTTATACACCATCATATTCTACTATTTTACATAAACCTCTAACCAATCATTAAGTCCAAGTCTCGTGTGTTCAGCCTTTGAGTATATCCTTAGCCTACTCCAGTATTAACCCCACAAGAGTCTACTGTATTCATCAATTCTGCCATATAGTTATTATCATGATCCCCCACATTTCCAGAATCAGTCCCATGTTAATTCCTACCCCTGATTCATCATTAAACCATCCTAAGTCTCTGCCCAGACTTGTAATAGAATTCACTAAATTTTTAACTTTCGCAAAGACCCCTTGTAATAGAATTCACTTCCTTCAACGAATTCTTAGTTCAACCGCTTTGTGCATCCTTTCGTTTATTTTTTTTATGCTTAGAGATACATTACTCGTTTACTATTTTTTTTATATCTTTACAACTCATTATTTATATTCTTTTGAGCATATATTGTAAGTTTTGAAATGGTTGAAATGCCAAAAAGAGGGCTTGAATTGGCTAGTTAAAAATTTAGGCAATCTTTAAAGGCTAAAAATTATCTTTAATTGAATCAACCCAACCAACAAGTAAAGATGCAAACACTTCTGAACTGTACACTTTCAACCGATCAAAAATAGAGTTAGTCGATTGATTTTACTAAACAAATGTTGTACTGATATAATCAATCAATTGATTCAGAAAAATAGTTGACTAAAATACTGGGAAAATAACATAAATGCAAATTTGTGATTTAAGGAAAGATTAATGCAAAAGATCAGTCAAGACAAAATGTAATGAGTTATACAAACATGCTTAATGTTGCAGATCACACCAAATCACCCAAGAATGTCAAAAAGATGGTTTAGATCACAATTCTTTAAACTTTAAATCATAATGCAAGAGAGAAGGGTTAGAGAAGAGATTGGTGCACAATATTTTTATACTGGTTCACTCAAAATTGAGCTATATCCAGTTTGTCAAGGCAACCAAAGCCTGACTTTGCACTATTTCAAAAGATTTACAAAGTTTGCACCCTTACACTTTCAAAATAAGTAAAAACACAAACAAAAGACTCTTGAATCACACAAGAATCACAACAACACAGCAAGACACCTCTTGCAAACCTTGAAAACGACTATGCATACACACAAAGCCTAAGAAAGATCAAACCTTAGTGGTAGCACAACCCTACCTACCATAAACACCTTCTCAAAGCTTTAAACACAAGCAAAAAGCCCTAAGAATTGATCCAAGATCAATCTTCACCATCTGCAATCTATATGATCACAAAAGAGAGAGAATTTACAGGTTTCCAGAATAATTTCGCGCTAAAAAATGATCTAATTGCCTCTCTTTCGAAAAATATAGCTCTTATAGTCAAACTGTTACGAAATTCAACAGGTTGATTTTTAAATCAATAGGTTGATTTCACTTAACTTAAGTGAAATATGCGGATTAAAAATAAATCAACTGATTGAATAAGTGACAGTTGGGACTACTGCAACTAACCTTTTAATCTGTTAAAAATTCATTCAACAGATTAAAAGACACATTTTAATGTGTTCAAAAAGATTTCAATAGATTAAAAAACACAATAAAGACCATATACATCTAATACATGCTAAATGGTCTACAAAGAGATTTACAATCTTCAAGCTTGTTTTCTTAATGATTGATCCATATGGAAGGCACACGTTCAAGGCTTGTTCAACATAAGTAACATCAATTCTCCATAACTTCATCAATGTAGGCATGATTTTAAAGCAATGTCTTCAAATTACTTTGACAAAGCTTCATCAAATCTTTAAGGCTTTGTTCACTTGAAGGGGAGTAACTATTCATAGAGAATAGCGACGATGGATTACAGGTGAGATATGCGTTCGTTTATGTGGATTTGAGAGCAAGAAAAGGTGACGATTTGAGGGATCCACTGATTTTGCAGTCTCGCTTAAGTTGAGGTCATTTGAGAGGGATATGTGTTTAAATACATTTTTACCCTCAATTAAAGATGTTTTCTTCATGTGCATGTGTGTGGTTGATGGAGAAACCAAAGGCAAGTGCTACGAGAGTGTGATGAGATTCCATGGTGGTGAAGGATGGAGGCTACTAACATTCATGGAAATTGTGGTTGAAGATGAGAAGAAGAAACCCATTTTATTCATGGAGAAGCAAAAAAAATATGATTCCCATGAGATGGAACCGATCCATGAGAGTGAGATGAAGAGGGATCCGATCCCATGAGGGCGGAACAAATCCATGAGGAAATGTAAGAGTGGATTCGATCCATGGCAGTTGGAACTTATCCATGATAGTCCCAAATACATTTTTTATTAAACTAATGGGTCTTCCAAATCCATTGCAGAGTGGATTCGATCCATGACAATATGGTTTTTCTTCCTTTGGATCATGTTTGTTTTTTACCCGTGTTCTAAGTCTTCTAATGAATACCTCGAGATGTCTTGGTGCCACACTTACCAGCCACAACTGGCAGAATATGTGCGGGAAACAATGCTACGGACCACACTCCGTAATGTCAAGTGGAGTTCCCAATACGAATATCATTCGTAACATCGCAAGACTACCAAACCCGTTGGTCTCATACCAAGGAAGGCAATCTATATGGACCCGCCGTACGAGCCACAACTCGCACACTCACACCGACAACAATCGCCAACCCGAGCCACAACTCAAGAGTTCCTTAAGTTCATCCGCCATCCCGAGCCACAACTTGAGGGATGTCATTCCGAACCACAACTCAAGGAATGCCACGTGCTTAACCCCTATCCCCAACCATAACTTAAGAGATACGTTCCGAGCCACAACTCAAGGAACACCAACAAGCCGACCTATAAGGTATCATTGAAGCATTGTAGACCACGTGCATCCACACCACACAAGCAATTACTTTGACCATGGACCCAAGATATACGATGCTCCCACGAACTTGCACGTTCATGGTCCTGCCTCTACGAACCTCACCGCTCGTAGTCCAACTCTACGAACCTCCCCGCCCGTAGTCCAACACACGTGATCTACCAGCTACGAACCTCCCCGCTCGCAGCATTTCTTGAGTGTGAGCACCGAACATACGAACCTCCCCGCTCGTATCCCCACACGAGAGTATCAGGATATGAACCTCCTTGCTCATATCATCACGTGTTCACCACTAGCCATGAACCTCCCCACTCATGACCCAAGCATCTCCTGGTCCAAGTCCCACAATATAGCATAAAAACGCAAGTCACACAAACACATTACATTATGCGCTCTCGCCTGGGGTTGCCTAAGTGCCGCCAGGCGACGTTCCAACACAGACCGCCTGGTGGTTCCACATCACCGCCGGGCACCATAACTCACACGACTTCCCTGTTTCCTACTATCGCCTGACGGTTCACTCTACACCGCCAGGTGCTACACCAGTAGTGTGTACTATTGGTTTTAGGTACTCTAATTTGGTTCCTAGCATTCACCCATTCAATTCTCAAACATCCAGAAATCAAAATAAATATTCATATACTCTAAATTACAACATCACAACTCATATCTGTCTTTCAAGTATAAGCACACATTCCTCTCTTTTATAATTCATATATACTTACATCTTAAATCAATGCCAACATTCAATTTGAACCTAAGAGTAAACCATGATCCTATGAAATTATGAAATAACAAGACAACAAACACATAACTCATACACCACATATGACACAATAAAATCTATGTACTTATTCTGCATACCCCTTCAATCCCATTACATTTAAAGCATGATTATCATATTCCCATACTTTCCCAAAACCCATCATGATTATGCAACACTCGGTCATAGTGATATCATCAATAGTGACCTTTTTCACACACTTATAACATCATACATTTGAGCTAACATATGTAGATTTATATATTCAACATGGCTAAGCAAGTACTACCAAAACATACTCATCAATCGCACACACACACACACACACACACACACACACATATATATATATATATATATATATATATATATATATATATATATATACATTCATTGACCAAGGCCATACCAACACTTAAGCATCCATTGTTAATCATACTCTTAAGGAATTAAAACTACCAATCATCAGTAACATAAATCTCTAGCTACAAAAATCCAATTCAAATCTCCACCATTCAAAGTAAAGAAAAACATATTAGGAATCACCTATAAAAATTTCATCTAAATTGGACGGTTAACGAACCCGAAAATGCAGTTTTACGAAAACTACGCAAACCAAAAAAACTGTAGTCGCTCAACAATTAGATTTTGCTGCTCAGTTAATATACACCAGAGACCTAGGGCCTAGTGGTAGGAAACCATCACTCGGCAGTCCGTGCTTTACGAAAAATACGAGAAACAACATTTTTTTTCAGGAAAAAACCCTATTCCACACATCCATGCTTCGTTTGGCGGCAGTTCATCACCGCCAGGCGATTCCCATCAAGAACCCATAAATGCACATCAAAAGGTATGTGTTGCCTGACGGTTTCTGGAAAATTTCCAGAAACTCAACCCAATTCCAGAAAACACGAGAATTAAGCAATCATACATCACATTGTATACATGTTTACACTATTAAACTAGAAAAATAAGAGGTACAACTCCTCTAACCTAGTACTCCTTGCTCAAACTTGATGATTTTAGAGTTTCTTCCTTGATCACCAATGGCTTCCTTTGCTCTTCCTCAATTCAGCTCTCCCTCTCACTCGCTAAACACAATTGTTGCTTTGCAATTCCTCTCCTCTCAGTACTCACCAAAAGCATCCTCCAAAACACACTTTATCCCCCTTAATTTTCCCCTTAGCTATGCCTTAATTGTGGTTTATTGCAAGAAAACGAAAATGAAAATTTTCCCTTAGTTATGGTTTATTGCAAGACAACAAAAATGCATTGAAATGGGGTTTCTAGCCTTTCCATCTGCTCCTCAAGATGGCTAGGGTTTTCTTATCCCCTCATTCATGCCAAAAATAATTTTAGCAAAAATAAACCACCATCAACCCAATTCATGTTTCTTGACATTTCATGCGCACCATGCGTTATAACCTCTCATCCCACAATTGTGCTTGCATGCAAAATAACTAAATAACACACAAATGAATTTATAATACACTGATTATCACTAATTTTGACAATTTAAAATATATTAAAAAGATATTTAAAATACCAATACAATGTATTTGTAATGCTCAGCCGAGGGCAACGTCAAAAAAACCAATAAAGAATCTGGACTCCACACAAATGGCATTCATAAAACTCAAACCCAAGTCCTCCCCACATTGTCAACATGCTCTACGACTTGAGCTACAATTGTTCCTTGTATTCTCTCTCCACATTAAATAACTTAAAGATTCTCGTTGTCGCATTTATTAAATAAATACTTATTTATTTTTTTAATTTTCTCGGGTCTTACATTATCCATGTTAAGATCTCACGATTTACAATTATATGAACCCCTTCACGATCTCGGTTATAATCTCAATTTCAACTACCTTGATTATAACTATCAAAATACAAAATTCAGTTTGAGTAAGCATCGAATTTCGAAATCCGATTTAAAAAATTACCGAATTTTGAAATTCGATTTAGTAATTCAACGGATTTAAGAAAACACCATATTTCGAAATCCAATTTAAGAAAAATCCGATTTAGTAATTCAATGAATTTAAGAAAATACGAGATTTCAAAATAATTTTTTTTTATTTGATTCAATTTTAATTATGAAAATTTTATATAAAATTTATTAAATATTAATTTATTTTATTTAATATTTTAATATAATTTAGTTTAATTTAATAAAAATTTAAATAACATTTATTAAATATTATAATTAGTTTAACTTAATATTTTAATATAATTTTACATTTGTTAACCGAATTTGAAAATCGTTTAACATACTTGTTAAAATTTTGTTTTTAATTAAAAGTTAATAAATATTTTATTTAGTATAATTTGTTCAATTAATTTAAAAATAAAATTTATTTGATATTGTTGAATTTTAATTTAATAAAATTGTAAATAAATTTGAATAAAGATTATGAAATACTATCGGATTTCGAAATTCGTTTAAGAAAATTACTAAATTTTGAAATCTGTTTAAGTATTTTTAAAAATTTTGAAATTTGATTAAGTATTTTTTTGTATTTTGAAATTCGGTTAAGTATTTTTCTCGATTTTGAAATTTTACCTTTTTTTTATTCGGGCTTCGATATCAGTATGCTTTCTAAATCGGATTTCGAAATTTGATGCTTTCCTAAACCTGGTTTTGAAATCCAATTTTTACTCTTTAAATCTGGTTATATCTGTTTCAGATATCGACCAAAACGAACCATTTAAATATTTGAATTTCAATGTTTTAAAATTCAATTCATCCCCAAATTATTCATAAATCAATAAACAATAACATAAGAAAGTGGACGGAGGAGAAGAGTTGTGATAGTGGAATGCGTGGAGGAGAAAGTTGTAAGGTAGGGAGGGTGTGAGTGAGTGTTCTGTGGCACTAGATAAGGTGGGGATGAAAGTTGCTTTCAGGGAAGAAATAAGGCCATAGATGTGGCTAGGGTAAATAGGGGGAGAAAGGGTGGGTTATATAATGAATAAGGAGAGAGAAAGGGTAATTATATTTTGGAAAATGATATTTTACCTAACCAATCAAAAGAGGAAACCATTACTGAAATTTAGAAAAGTTTCGGGTGCAGGAAAAATTCCCCAACCAAAAAAAACTACCCATAAGAGAAGATTCATTACACATTTTTAAAAGAAAATGCAATTGAATCCTAATTGGATTACTCAATCAAATCTATGTTAACATCCTAGCAAGTTCTATTAAAAAGGAAACAATTAAAATAAATAAAAAAAGCAAATAAAATTGTATTAAAATACAACTATCACTCATCATAAGCCTTAAGATTCATAATTTTTACTTTCACTAACACAAAATCTAAGTATGCAATTTTCCATGAAAGATACCCCAACCACCTATGTTAGAGATTTGTGTGGTTCACAACACCAACTATAAAAACTTTTCGTCCCTAAATTTCAAAAAAAAAAAATAGAGCAAATTCTTTCTTTTACTCACTCTTATTAATATCCTTGAAGTACACTCGTATATAACACACAATCTCTTAGTGAATATCCTTATTGTACATCCTAATTCTTCATAATTTTTTAACATCCTAGCCGTATATTACTAATTTAAATAAAAAATTATATAAATAATAGTCACATCGAATAAAACTTCTTTCCCAAAAACGCGGGAAAATTATATTTTGATTTCAAACGCACCAAATACAAAATCCATCAAAAGCATTTGCTTATTATAAATATAAACTGTTCATAACGCTATTTACAAATAATCCATAAAAACATAAAATGTCTCTATATAAAAACTCTCATGCTGACCCCACTCCGGCTCTAAGCATCTACATGTTCACCTGCATCAACATCTGTTGTCATGTAACGAGTTACATGATTATCGCCAAACACACACAGATACGGTGAGCTCAAATAAAAAGAAATGCAATAAACAATAAAGTATTGATTTCAACCCATTACTATAATGTAACACCCGATTGTCAGCCTAACATTCACATCTTTCTCTAAACGCCTCTTGATTTTACACCCTTGGATGACTACATTGATTGACCCTTGCTGCCACGAGTATCTACTCACCCCTCCGACTACAAGCCACCACCTAATAGTCCACACGCGGGAATAAACATGTTGTGGCCACGATCCACAACACCAAGTGGAGTTCCCCAATATGAACCGTAGTTTGTATTTGTTCTAAGACTACCAAACTCGTGGATAACACCGAGGAGGGCAATCTTCAGGAACCCGTCCGTATGAGTCACGATCTCGCACACTTCACTGGACCTCCAAAACCACTAGGCTACAACCTCGAGTGGTCACGTGTTACCCCAATATAAGTTGCACTCGTAATTGGGCCTCCAACAAGGCATCACATCAAGACTTTCATCCCAAGCTGTGTAGAATCCCTCGTGTAATCCACGCACCATGTCGCCAGGCACACTCACACTCTAGGTCGCCTGGCAACCCACTCACGCCGCCACGCGCCATGCGCCTTCCAAAGTCTCTGCCAGGTTGCTTCCGCCTGGCGGAACCACCTTGTCCTATAGGATCCATGCGAGTCCAATGGCCATTGCCACTGTTTTGGTTCTCTATCGCCTGACGACTCATCCCTTGGTGTCAGGTGCCATACCAGTAACATGTGTAAGAACCGTGAGATTTAATTAATTAAATAATTATTTAATTAATAAATGCGGGTAATAGAAGCCTTTATGGCATTAAATTCTGATTGGTATGACATGGAAATGTACTAGCTCAAATGGTTGTGAGTACTTTATTGTGTGAGAGGACTTGGGTTTGAGTCCTATTTATGCCAATTGTGTGTTATTTAATTATTATTGTTTTAATAATATGTTTGAGTATGTTGAATGATGATATAATGATTGAATTGTGTTAGTTAGCAAGAAATATAAATTGACTTGATGGTTTAACATGGATTTGGCAATTGTATGGTTGTGGGTTCAAGCCTTGTAAAAACCAAACTAAACTCAATTTTTGCTTAAGTTAGTTTTGGCTTGAATATGAAAAGTTGAAAGGAGAACCTAGTTGAATGGCAGCCTAGAGGTGGCTGAAAAACAGTCCATATTGCAACCATGAATGGCAATAAACACCCATATTTATACCATTTTCATTTTATGTTATTAACCCACATTAAGGCACCATTAAAATGATACTATATTTTAAGCCAAAAAATTCCAGGTTAGGGGAGTTTTTATACGTTCTAGTCCATTTTAAGCCTGAATTGCATGTTATATATTGTGAATATTATGAATGATATTTGTTCTGCTTAAATTTATGTGTTTCTGGAAAATTTCCAGAAACCACCTGGCGGGCTATGCGTAGCCGCCAGGCGACACATCATGTTTTGGTGTTTCTGGGTTCCTAGAGAAGGAACCGCTTGGCAGCATAGTCCCGGCCACCAGGCGACACATAACGATTCAGGCATTTTTTCTGGGTTTGTATGATGCGCTTGGCGGTAAAGAGCGGCCCACTAGGCGACGCGAGCAAACTGGCTCGAATTTAAGGATTTTTGTGATCTGGGTTTTTTCAATCGGGGGAAAAGCTAAGTTTAATTGTTTAAGGGTGTTTGATTGTTAAATGGCTATTGATTTCACACCATGGGGCGTATGAATGAATGAAATAGTAAAGGGAGTTTTTTGATTGGCAGAAATGGGGATTTTGTAGAACTGGGGGTATTAGTTGTTAATTACACTAAAATTGTTGCTGGAATTGGTCAAGTGATTAATGGCGTCATTGTTATTGTGTCTTGGGAGAGAAATAACTAAGGTATGCAGAGAAAAACATTGGAAAGGTGTGAGGGGTTCCTCGCAGGTGCGAAAATTCTGGGAAATTGGCCAGAATCACACGCACCGCCTGGCGGCACGAGGCTTGCCGCCAGGTGCCAACGCAAAGACAATGGGTTTGTGTGGCTGCGAAGCACAGTGGTGGTTTTGGGTGTGTTGCTACAGTTTTAGTTGGAATTAGAAGAATTGATTCAGAGATATATGAGGGAAAATGATGATGGAGTTCTCGGGCATGAATTAAAGAGGTTGGGATCAACTGAGAATGTAATGGTATTATTTATTATAGGTCTTGATTATATAAATTAGGACATAGTGGAAATTATGGAATTGGATCCTCTAGGTGCAAGGGGCTAGAAACTTCACTCATTTTCGTGAAGCGGGTTTGGCTTAAAAGAGAATGGTTGTTAAAGGATTAGATAAAATAAAAAGGGGAATTTAACTCAAAGCTAAGGTTAAAAATGTGAGTGAGTTGTGATAATTAAAAGGAGTTGACTTGGATTGAGTTGGGAATGACTGTAATGACTAGAATCAAGGTTAAGAAGAAGGTGTGCATTATCGTATGGTGAAGTGGAACAAGGAGAATGTTAAGAAAGCCAATTTTTGTAAACTTGGGAGGTTGAACTTGTGTGGAAGTAGGAAATTTATAACAGGTTAGTCTCTGGGAAAGCCATTCCACTAAATTGGTTAAAGTCGTGTGAGTTTGGATGCCGGGTTGAGGACTAAATCTGTGCAGGTTTGCAAAGAAACCAATACAACATTTGTACTGATACAGCGCTTGGCGGTGGCTTTTAGATCGCCAGGCGAGAGCAACAACGTCAATGAAGTCGGGTGCGAGTTCCGCCTGGCGGTGAACGTGGTTACGCCAGGCGGTTACGGTAGAATCAATGGGGTCTTAGCGTGGATGCACCTGGCGGTGTGGACTATCCCACCAGGCAGTGTCTTCAATTGTTGGTGGTTTTGAGGTGCTTGGCGCTTGGCGGTACGTGTCCCCTGCCAGGCGGTTTGGAAGCTGGTAGTGCCTAGCGATACGTGTTTTCCGCTAGGCGATTTGGCTGATGTAAGTCTTAGTTATTGGATTCTACAAGTGTGATCTACAAGGCTTTTGGTGATGCTTCAAAGGTGAGATTGTTGGGTTCCTTGAGTTGAGCTCGGGATAGGGGTTCAACACGTAGCATTCCTCGAGTTGAGCTCGGAATGACATCCCTCGAGTTGAGCTCGGGATGGCGGATGAACACGAGGAACCCTTGGGTTGAGCTCGGGTTGGCGAGTGTTGCTGGTGTGAGTGTGCTGATTGTGGCCAGTACGGATGAGTCCAGATGGATTGTCCTCCTCAGTGATGAGCTGACGAGTTTGGTAGTCTTGGGACGTTACGAACCATGTTCGTATTTGAGAACTCCACCTGGCGTTACAGTGTATAATCTGTAACATGGTTTCCCGCACGTGCTCTATCGGTTGTGGCCGATAGGTATGGCAGCAAGTCATCTTGAAGTGATCACTAGAAGATGTATAACACGAATAACCTGGTTGTGGCCAGGTGGTATGAATTAAAGAATGGAAGCCTTTGGAATGTTTGTGTTGTTTATATTGATATGTTGTATATGTGTATACAATTTTTATATGCTTTAATTGTTAAGCTCACCCTATCTGCTTCTGTTTGGCGATGATCGTGTACGCGGTACACGTGAGCAGATGATATTGATGCAGGTGGTTTTGGTGGAGCTTAGCTACGGAGAGGGTATAGTTTGAAAATCTAATGTTTTATTTTTAATGGTTTTGAAATGAGTTGTAAACCCTTATGGGTGTTGTTATAACATTATGGTTTTGTGAATTATGGATTTGAGTACTTTTTATATATTTAATAAAGTTTAAATTTCCCGCGTTTTTGGGAAATGAGGTATTATTAAATGCGACGTGTCCATTTATTTTCTTCATTTTATTAAAAATTAGTAATATCCTGACAAGATGTTACAACATGAGTGCTACTGTTTTTTTTTTTGCATTTTGGACAGGTTCTAATGAACCTCAAGCACGCAATACACAGTACATAAGTCAATCTTAATTGCTCAGTCATAATCATAAAACTGAACCACAACTCATCATATTCACCTACCAAATTTCACAATTAAGATCATGCAGGCACCCAACAAACTATGAAATTTACCATACACTTATCCTTGCACCAATTGGAACATACAACACAGATTCTCAATCAAGCATATCAATTTGCACATCATAACAGTTACCAGCAAGCAATATACCTTATCACAGTCAAGGAAATAATCACTTTGACACTTTATAATCTCAATCCTTACATAATCATACTTACATTTAATTCCACTACATGCATATGTTTTCTTCTCACACTTTATGCCCAATTACTCAATATTATGCACAAAATCACCAGATAAACCTCAAAGAACACGAATCACAGAATAAAAATCAGAAATTCTTGTTGTTCTGATGTGTCGCCTAACAATAGTTCATGCACCGCCAGGCGGTGCATACCATTATGGAAAAATCCCAGATTTTTCTGTACATGCGTAACCCCTAACATCCCTAAAACCTATAAAATTGGGTTCAGGCACATGTGTCGACTGAAGGGTCATCATGACCGCCAGACGGTTTTTGGGAAGTTCCTAGAAACGTGAAAACAATGGAGAAAATTCAATAGGAAAGGCACCCCAACATAGCATATACCATGACAACACTTAAATTAATCGTAAACACAAATAGGAACTCCCCTAACATGGATTCCTTGCTTATCTTAATGGTTCTTAGAGTTTCTTCCTTGATCACCAATAGTCTCCTTAGCTTTTCCTCAAATCCACCATTCTTCACACTCAATAGGCATGATGGTTACTCTGTAAACCTCTCCTCACAACACTCAACAATTGCAGACTCCAAAAACCTTTCTTCTTATCCTTAATTGGCCAATTAACTATCTCTTAATTATGCTTAATGGCTAAAAAACGAAAATGCATTGAAAACACTTTTAATTGTCCTTCAAGATCCATTATTAGTGGCTTTTCCAACCCTTTTGGCTGCCCTCCTCTAACTGTTAGGATTTTTGGCTCTTCACATTCATGCAAAAGTAATTTTAGCAAAAAGAAAGTTTAATTGATGTTTACCAAGAATAGAACACACAATCATGCCAATGTCAAGTCAATTAACAACCATTCAACCAATTCATGTTTCATGATAATTTCAATAACTTTAGGATTATAATATCACTCCACATGATCAAGCATATTATTATTAAAATAATAATCAATTTAATAACAATTACACCCTCACCCAACACACCAACATCTATATCAGTTGCAATCCTAACCTCCACACTAACCTCTGCATCAGCTGCAATTTCACCCTCTACACCAATCTCTGTAGTAGTTGTAATCCCACCTTCCACACCAACTGTAACGTCCTAGCCGGAAAGTTATTTAAAATTAAACAAGAAATATAATAATGAATCTCATTAATTATTAAAATAGTTTCCCAAAAAATGCAGAAAATTTAAAACTTTATTTCAACGCGCCAATTATAAAATCCATATGGTGTTCAATTATTACAAATATAAATTGTTTATAATATTCAATACAAAAATAGTCCTTAAACATCATTAAGTAAAACTTCCCGGTTGGTCCCACTCAGAGTCCAAGCATCCACTTGCTCACCTGCATCAACATCTGCTCCCATGTAACAAGTTACATGATCATCGCCAAACACACAAATATAAGGTGAGCTCAAAAGCAATAAAAATTACAACATAAAGTAATAAAGCAATTTATAACCATGACCCGTGCTAACACCTCAATCCTCAATTCTCAACTTCCAAACCTTTCGTTGGACGCCTTTTGATTCTACACCCTTTGATGAGCACACTGTTTGATCTTTGCTGCCACTAGTGTCTACTCGCCCCTCCGACTACAGGCCACCACCTAATAGTCCACACGCGGGAATAAATTGCCACGACGACGATCTGCGACACCAAGTGAAGTTCTCCAATACGAATCGTGGTCCGTATTTATCCCAAGACTACCAAACTCAATCAGTTACACTGAAGAGGACAATCTTCTGGAACCCATTCATACAAACCACAATCTCGCACACTCTACTGGACTTCCAAAATCACTAAGCTAAAACCTCGAGTGGCAACGTGTTACCCCAATACAAGCTACACTCGTAATTGGGCCCCAGCAAGACATCGCATCATAACCTCCATCCAAAGCTATGTTGAAATCCTCCTCGCGTCGCTAGGTGGAACTTGGTTCCAGACCGCTTGACAGACATCCCACGCCGCTAGGAGCCAAGCGCCTTCCAATGCTTCTACCACATAACTTTCGCTTGGCGGAACCCCTTACCGCTAGGCGCCACGCACGTTCAGTGGCCACTGCCACTGTTTTGGGTCTCTATCGCCTGGCGACTCGTCACACGTCGCCATGCGCCATACCAGTAGTGCAATGCTACTAGTTTTTTTTTTGCAATTTGAGACTGGTTCCAATGAACCCAACACTCTACAGCAAAATAAGCATCACCAAAATACTTATTCAATCCTAATATCATGACTAATATACAATTCGCACATCCACACACATTATGAATTCATTACACAATTTATTTATCCAAGAGTAGAATGTTGTGAGCATTCCTAACACATACACAACTTGCGTATACATACCATACTTAACCAAATCATGTTATTGTGCCACTGTCAAAATAACCCTAGACCCTATTACCCTCTTTTATGCCACTTGACATATGTTTTACCAATTTTAGCCAAATAGAACATATCATGCTTACCTAAAACCAACATCACCATTTACATATCATAACAATCACCAATACAAACACTAGGCAACATCACAGGCACATCAACCCTCATTTTATACATACTTAGTCCCCACTATCATGTAATTATACCTATTAATAATTACCTTCTAGGCACATGTTTCATTTCCACACCCTATGCTTAATTTAGTCACTATTTATACAAAATTCCCAAACCATCCAACTAAGATCACGTAACTCAAATTTAACACATAATGCTCACTGCCTTGGGGAGTCGCCTAGCGGTAGTTCTTGTACTACCAGGCGGTACATGCCAATTCTGGAAATTTCCATATTTGTTTTGCAACTGCCCGAATAGGGATGTCAACGGGGTGGGGCGGGGACGAGTTTCGCTATCCTATACCCATCCCCGTAAAAAAAATTCATCCCCATCCCCATACCCAAACTCAACGGGTATCAAACTTTTGTCTCATCTCCATCCCCACCGGGTAACGGGTATAATCTCGTACCCATACCCATACCCGTTTTCTTACTACTTTAATATTAATTTTAATTAATTTTTTTAAAATAATAAAAAATTATGGTAAATGAAACATAATATTATCAAATATTCAATATTAGGAGAATGATTGTTTCTTCGATATCAAATACTTTAAACTAAATTATAATTGTTTATATTTTAGATTAGAATACCAAATAAAATTTTATGAGAACCAAAATATTTATTAAATTTGCAAACATTAATGAAACCTAATTGATAAAATTTAAAATTATTTTAAAAAATATATAAAAGGAAAAAATATTCAAATTAAAATATATTTTAAATGTTTGTTTACTTCAATTTTTTAAATTATAATGAATCTCTTTTTTATACACTAATAAAAGTTATAATATATCACTTGATCAAAATGACGCAAAGAACAAATAATAAACATAATAATAAAATTTTAACATAGATCTTGTATCTTTTGAACTCCAATATATGTTGGATGGTGATAAAAAATATTCATGACAATTACATTAAATTTTTATATTGTAGTAAATAAAAATTATGTATACAATTACAGTGAAAAAATTAAAGTATGATTGTAATGAGTTAGAAAATAAAAAATAATTAGATAAAATATATTGAAATAGTATTCTACATGATGAAAATAAACAAAAAATAAAAGTATTAACAAATTAACAAATGTGTGTCTTATAAACAATTTGGAGACTATTGAAAGGAATCACACAAAGGAAAACAAATGTATAATTAAGGGTATGATAAGATGAACATCTTAGAGATCTAAGAAAACTTTTCAAATATCAACATATATACTCAATGATTGAGAAATAACAAAAATTATTTTAGCAAAACAAAAAAGTTCTTCAAATGAAACAAAAATTAATAATAATAAGTAATTTTTTTTATATTACCTAGTAAATGAAAGGTTTATGTTATTAAACACTTAAATTGAAAGTATTAAACATTCTCATGTGAAAGGAAAATATACAATAAATAAAAATATTAAAAAATAATAGAAATATTCAAATGTTAGAAATAAATTTTTTTTAATTGACATACATCATTCTAACATAATTACATAAAGGTTATGATAAGATAAAAAATATATTGGAGATGCGAATGAGTTTCATAACAAACCAAATAATTAAAAGAAATAATATATATATATATATATACATATATATAGGGTTACTTAATTAATTGTGAATATTTTAATAATTTAAACGAGGATGGAGATATGGCGGGGACAAGTATTATGGCGAGGATATGTACATCCCCCTCCCCATCCCCATATCCTATTGAAAAAATCGGGGATTCCCCATACCCATACCCAGTTAATGTGGGGATTCCCCGTCAAAACGGAACGGATTCGGGCAATACCCACGGGGACGGATTTATTTGCCATCTCTACTGCCCGAACCTTAAATTCGCTCCTATCAATCAGTCACCTGTTTTATCATGTTCAATTGGAGACCATTTTCATAACATTATAATATTATGCATAAGAAAATCGTGCTTGTTCATCCCCAAACCCATCATGAACCCTACCTTAGATTATATCAAGATTCATACATTTATCATCCATTCATACAGTCTCGAACACGTACGCACATACATAAGTTTATAATTTGAAATACATAATCCATCCACGCATCACCAACATCACAAAACTCCAGAAAACAGAAAAGCTGGGTAAACCAGTTAGTGTCGCCTAGCGGATGACACCTAGCTGCCAGGCGGTTCATAGGAAAACGCAAAAACTAGGTTATGGAACATGCGTCGCTTGGCGGGTCACCAACGCCACTAGGCAGTTTCTGGAATTTCTAGAAACACAATGAAATTTCAAATGAATTAGCACTAATGCATTCCCAAATCTCAAGTACAGTGCAAAATCATATAATTAACATGTAAATCACGTCATAGAACTCCCCTAACCTGGATTCCTTGCTTATCTTAATGGTTCTTAAAGCTTCTTCCTTGATCACCAATAGTCTCTTTAGCTCTTCCTTCAATCCACCCTTCTTCACACTCAATAGGCACTATAGCTACTCTGTAAACCTCTATCCACCACACCTTAACAATTTGCAGACTTCAAAAACCCTTCTTTCCACCCTTAATTGGCCAATTAACCATTTCTTAATTATGCTTAATGAAAAAAACGAGAATGCATTGAAGCACTTTTAATTGTCCTTCAAGATTCATTATTTGTAGTTTTTCCAGGCCTACTCGGTTAGGGTTTCTAGCTCTCCACGTTCACAAATTAATTTTAGCAAAAAAAAGCTTGATTCATGTCTACCAAGAATCGAACACACAAGCACACAATTTCATAGTCAATGCACAACCATTCAACATATTCATGTTTCATGATAATTCCTATAATTCTAGGATTATATTATCACTCATCATGATCACTCACATTATTATTAAAATAATAATCAATTAAATAACACATAAATGACTTGAACCCAAGTCCTCCCAACACAATCAAATACTCTCAACCATTTGAGCTAGTACTTTTCCACATCATAAAAGTTAGCTTTAAATGTCATAAAGGCTCCTATTACCCGCAATTATTAAATAATTATTTATTTAATTATTAACTTCCTCAGGTCTCACACCAACCTCTGCATCAGTTGCAATCCCACCTTGCTCACCAACCTCTGCATCACCTGCAACCCCACCTTCCAAACCAACCTCTGTATCATCTGCAAACCCACTAGAGATGGCAAATAAACCCGTGCTCGTGGGTATCACCCGAACCCGTCCCCGTTTTGACGGGGAATCCCCGCTTTGACTGGGTATGGGTATGGGTATGGGTAATACCCGAAATTTTCAACTGGGGATGGGGATGGGATGGGGATATATATATACCCGCCCAAATACCCATCCCCGCTTAAATTACTAAACTATTTATAATTTATTAAATAATCTAAAAAATATATATAAATAAATAATATATTTACACATAAAATATAAT
>Ga0214542_1007071_pt1 | contig 19857 bp, 5 predicted proteins | sample CNSS1metaG_FD_160096 | JGI IMG/M metagenome (GOLD analysis project Ga0214542, IMG submission 160096) | Root nodule microbial communities from cowpea collected in UCLA plant growth center, Los Angeles, California, USA - CNSS1 | ecosystem: Host-associated > Plants > Roots > Nodule | place: USA...
TAATTATATATAAAATAAATATATATATATATATATATATATATATATATATATATATATATATATATATATATATATATATATAAATAAAAGAATGAAAACTTTATATACTCTAGTGTCCCATTGAGACTATCGACACGACTTTTAAAAGATATAAAATAAAATTTTCATGAAAAAAATAATGCTAATATTTAAAAAAAACAGTACTTAATAGAATTAGGGTGATAACGTGGATTTGACACGTAAAAAAAGTGCGAAATAGGTTGAGATATTGAGTTCATTGGTTCACAAAAGTTAGACCTGCATAACTCATAGTTTGTGTGGGTTGGCCCGCGACTCGCAAAGATCGACTTGGGACCCACATAAAAAAAACTTACATTTGTGTATATTGATTAATTTTCTTCTGGATTTTTGCATAAACATTCAAAAAATTTGTATGAGTGTAAAAGATAAGTGTTATGTATTTTTTAATGCGCTAAAATTTGAAGAATATATCGTGTATATCAAAGTACGAATATGAATATGATGAAAATGTTCAATTATCAATTTATCATCAAACTCTCCAAAATCTTTGCTTAATTTTTGTGAGCTTGTTAAAATTTCCCAATTTGTTGAATATTGAAAGTTTTATCATAATTAAAAAAAATGGACCGTTTCATGGGCCTTTGGGCCAAAACTTATGCGAGACTGACCTGACTTTTATAGTCAGTGCGGGACAGGCCAACACAACCCGCATTTTGCAGACTAAGTGTGGGACAAACCTAAACAGACCCGACAGATTCACATTGCCACCCATAAATGGAGCATTCCATTTTTCTTCTTCTTAAAATTTATAATTAACATAAATTATATAACTTAAAATAGGAATGAAGTTTTATTTTAAATTATATAATTTGTGTTAATTATTTATTTTAAGAAGTAAGGAAAAAAAATAGTATTACATTTGGTATTGTAATGGCCAGACGCACCCGAGTGTCACCCGACCAATGGGCCTAAGTAAATCGGCCCAAATAAGTATCGAGCGACCCACTCCCTGAACATTAATAGTCAAACCATAACGGCAGGACCCCCAAAAACTCAGGAACGTACCGCCATGTTTGGTAATCTCCCACGATGCGGAGCTAACTCGATTAGAGGGCGTAGTTATAGGCGCATAAAGACAAGACGGTATAAGAGGGTACGAGAGGGGAGAAAATAGTGATACTTTTTTTTAGTGGCTCTTGCTGTATTATTCTCGGCTTCCTATCGGAACAAGTACGGCAAGAACATTTTGGCGCCCATCATGGGGCTAGGTAAAAGAGATTCCCAAACCCCAAATAACCTAAGATACAATGGTCCAAAGTCCAGAGCAAGGGTCTGACCATCAGACAAATCATACACAAGATGCTCCTCCGGAGCCAACTACCAGGGAGCTTTTGCAACAAATAATGGAATTGAGACGGGAGAACGAGCTCATTTGACAAAGAGCCGAAGAGGCCCATCGACGCGCGAAAGAAGCTAATGCTGACAACCTAGCAGCGCGATGGGAGGCAGCAGAAACCAGAAGACAAATGGATGAGACGATCCGAGGACAGGACGTTTTCCAGCGTGCAAATGGCGATCTCCTGAGGCGCATGCAAACAAGGGATGAGTAAGAAAGGGGCAGGCGGGCAGAGCTCGTTATGCCAGAAGAAGGTTACCCACTCTCAGTCGTCATCATGGCCGAGATTGTCCCTCAACATTTCATCATCCCAAAGATCCCCTCTTTCACGGGGAACTCAGACCCTGAAGCACACCTTAAAGCGTTTAACACACAAATGCTGGTCTCAGGAGGTAGTGACGCGGTGCGATGTAAGGTTTTTGTTGGCACGTTGGCAGGCACGACTTTGAAATGGTTTGACAGCTTGCCTCGTTCATCAATTTCCTCATTCGCTATGTTCGCCCGAACATTCATGGAAAGATTCGCAGCCAATAAAAGCAAGCTACCTAAAATGGCCGACCTTTTCGACGTAAAGAAAAATTCTGACGAGACGCTAAGGGAATACTTAAACTGTTTTTGTGATGCGTGTACCAGCATTTCGAGCCCAAACGAGGAGATCTTAGTAGACGCTTTCGTAAAAGGTTTGCGTGCTAACACATTTAGCGAGTCCCTTGTCAGGATCCTGACTTTGTCTTTGTCTGAAATCCGATCTCGAGCCACCACACATATAGAGGCTGAAGACGTAATGAGGCAGAAATGTCGACAGGAGAAACGTGCAAACGGCGATGACAAGACGCGTGATGTTCGACGCACCAACGATGCCCCTTTTTTCAAAAGAACGGACAAGAGGTACTCGCCTTATGTTGCTAGTGCCTCCATCTCCAAATTTAGCCGAGGGGCGGGATCTAATAAACGGAATTCCACAAGGACCGGGGGTCAAGCGGAAGCTCTGGCAAATAAAGACATCGCTGCAGCGCAACTGGTAGCATCTGCTGGTGTGCCAGAGGTGTTAAAGGTCAGGTTGGGGGTTCGATTCCCACTGGCAACAACCCACCCAGTATGAATGGACGGAGAAGGGTGAGGGGTTGGGGTGCATTGGGCTGTAGTAACCTGACAGCCTCTGGGCCCGGTATGAATGGACGAAGAAGGGTAGCCAGGGATGTTACAGTACCCCTAATGAAAAGCATTGTCATCTATAATGTTCTAGGCCTTATAGCATCTCACATGTGCATTCATCCCCTAGTCATATAGACCATCCCAAGCATGCTCAAACAAAATATAAGCAGCAACACTCTAACAATTTTAAGCACATGATCTTATGCACCAATGCAATTTAATATTAACACCCATGCCTTCACCAAACCAATTCTCCACATGTGACTAACCCAAAGGAACATTCAAATTGATAGAGACTTACCACATAACCCAATTATGCTTCATTAGAAGTCACTTGAACTAATCAAGGGCTTATTCATGTATTTTACAAACTCCAAAATCAGCAATATTAAGTAATGTATATTTCTAGCTACTAACCTCCAAATCCAATCTCCACCGTTCAAAGTGAAGAACCACATGTTATGGACCCCCTGTCAAATTTTCACCAAAATCGGACGGTTAACGAATTAGGAAATGCAGTTTTACGAAAACTGCGCGAACTAGAAAAATTGGTGGTGCCTAGCGCCCAGAATCAGAAAACTAGCGCCCGGCGGGACTAAACCACCGCCCGACGGTTACTGTTGCGCGAAAAGTACGAAAAATAGCATTTTTCGTGAATAGAACACCACGCCTCTTTGGTATAGCGCATGGCGGCCAAATGGGTGCCGTCAGGGGGTTCCTGCACCTGCGAACCTTATGTCTTGCACATCATTACGATTTTAATCCATTGCTCAACCCCATCGCATGCGAATCTCGTCCCAAATGCATTCTTTCAATCATTCCCTACAAATTTTCCTTTAAAATTACAGCCCTAATTCGTCTATCAGCAAAATTCTCAATCTTCCCAACCTTAACACTGTTTCATTCGAATTAACTATCCATAACATGAATTTCGACGTCAATTCAACATCAAACCATCCTTCAATGAATAACCCTGGTTTTCCCATGATCAAAATCGCCCAAAGACCCCAAAATCGTCAGAATCGAACCAAAATGGTTCATGTCGCCTGGCGGAAATTCATCACCACCAGGCAGTTCAAACAGAAAGCAGAACTGGTGCACAGATAACGCGTAGCCGGTGTATCGCCAGGCGGTTCTTCTTCCAAAACCCAAAATTCACACAGAAAAGATAAGTCGCCTGACGGCCAATCATCACCCGCCAGACGATTTCTGGAAAAATTCCAGAAACGCAAATTTCATACAATTTAGACAGTTCAAATACACCCATTCAACATACAGTTCATGCAATTATACAATATACAATAAGGTACGATTTTCCAGATCCCCTAACCTGGTCTCCTTTGCTTAATTTGAATGTGAGATTCTTCTTCTTGGCCAAAAAATGTCTTCCCTTAGTGCTCCCGCATTCCAGCTTCAAATAGACTCTTAATTCTCTCAACACACTCTCAAATTCGCTCTCCTCTCACTATGTAACAATGGCAACCTTGCAAACCTTTCTTCTAACCTAAAATTGGCTTTTTAAGGGTGCCTTAACGCTAGGTTAATTACCAAAACGCAAATTTGGTTTAATGATGCTTGTAAATACCATTCAAGAACCATTATGGATGATTCTCCAGCCTCCCTTGGCTGCCATTCAGCTAGGGTTTTTCCTTGCCCTTTCACCTTCATGCCAAAGGAATTTTGGCAAAAAGAAAGTTTAATTTAGGTTAACCAAGGTTCGAAGCCATCCCATTCCAATGTCAAATCAATGCATAACCATTTCACCAATTCATGTTTCATGATGATTAATATAATTCTATGATTATATTATCACTTAACATGATTAAGCATATTACTAAAAATACCAATAATTAAATAACACACAATTGACATACTTAGGACTCAAACCCAAGTCCTATCACATAATCAAAGTACTCTCAACCACATGAGCTAGTACTTTTCCACATCACATCAATCACTATTAAATGACATAAAGGCTTCCACAACCCGCATTTATTAATTAATTAAATTTCACGGGTCTTACACTAGCTATCTCCATTTTCGCAGCGGAAATCTCTTTCTCTCTCCTCTCCTCAGTTAGGCCCATTTGATTCAATTTTTTGCACAAAGCGATGGTGGACACCTTCGCCTTATGAAGAAAGGCACATATGTCTTCTTGAACGGAGAAGGGATCTTGATTCAGCAAGCACTGTAGATCGCCTTCAAAAACATTGTGCGCTAAGGAATGCGACACGTGTTGGTAGGATGAATCCTAAAAACTTTGGCCACCACTGCTTGACCCCTCGAGATGTAGCGGTCTGATGGATGACGTTGTCTGCTCGGGTCGGGTTTGGGACGACGTTGCTAATGCCTCAGAGGCCGCTCGGGTCATTGATCCTCTCCTACGGCGTTTCAACCCTGTCTCGAACACAGTCTCTTCATCGTCTGAAGGAATCTGCAGAGCCTCGGTTACTCTAGTCGAGGCCTCCCCGGTAACTGGTCGGGGAAGAAGGGGTGCACGGATGCTCTTCAGGCGCCTCGCCAGATCCTGCTTAGACATACCCATTCTCGACTCTGTAGGAGTATAACAAAAGTTAGGAAGCACAATGACAAGCAAACACAAAAAAGTCAATTATCCGAAAACAAACTGATGTAAAGCTTGAGGTTAACTGGCTAGTATTCATAGCTCAATACTTGTTTTGTTTCAAAGATAGTTTTCAACTGCTCCAACAGCAAGCAATGCTCCCGTTCTTGTGGTTCGAGATCTCTGAGTTGTCTCGCCCCGACAAGGTTCGGATTCTGAGTCCAGTATAAAGGGAAACCCTCAAGTAAGTCGGGTTTTTTGGGCGACGCTTGAATTTTCATAAAAGAACCTTTAACGTTTTTGTAAGATGACTGGAACAGAGTTAGGAGACCCCTACCCCCCACACTGCTCAAGGACGACCACACCTTTTTTGTTGATTTCTTCATCTCAAAGAAGTAAAGAAAGACATTTGCACTCGGAACCACCCCAAAATGCGTACAAAGGATATGGAAGGCTCGGATGAAAGCCCAACTGTTAGGGTGGAGTTGTGCAGGGGATACGTTCAACTCGGTTAGTAAAGTTTTTTCAAAAGAGTTCAAGGGTAGCCTTAGACCGACCTTAGAAAATAAAGTAGAGTAGAAAAAACAGAAGTGCCCCGCAGCCAAATCAGCCTCAATATCAGCACATACGGGCTCATCTAATCCGCAACGAACCACAGTAGCGTTCGCCTCATTACTCTGACATAATCTCTGCCCCTAACGAAACCGATCTATCACTGGATCGGAGGTAAAACTTGACATCTCTCGGCGAAGTTCTAAAGACGCCCAAGGATATAACTCGTCATAGGTCGTCATCAGCTCACCCAAACTCTAACCAAGCACTCCAACCTAGGGATCCCCTCACACAGCCAGAAACAACCGGAAAACCACTCAGAAAAACTGCTCAGGAAGACAAAAACTGGAAAACCGCCCACTAGGGCAAAGAAATAGCCCTTAGAACGAGCAAAATGCTGCTTAAACTAACGACGTTGTGGTTAAAGTAAGCATTTTTTCATTAGTTAACCTACATTACTCATCCAAAACCTCAATCAGGAGTTATCACGCAAAAACCTCGAAACTCAGTTTTTTAGCAAAATCAGAGGATCATACTACAAGTGGAAATGCTTGGAATCGAAGGAAGTAAGGATGAAAATGAAGTACCTGGAGAAAAACAGAGCAGACACTACACTGATAAAGAAGGGCATAGCGGCGTGAGCGGCGACAGAAGAAGCGGAAGAGGAAGAGCGTAAGAAAAGGAGGAGAAAATGAGGAGACACGGTCATAAAATGTCATCATTTGGGAGGGAAACCTAAGTTTTTAGCAGTTGAAACCTTCTAGAACATGGACCACGTGGCATTCACCTATTAGCCCTAAGGAGAAATAACGGAAGTAACTGGGACTCACGCGCACAGGGAGAGTGGTACAACCTTCTCGCCCAATAAATTGTCCGAAAGCTTGGAGGGTTAGTGTAATGGCCAGACGCGCCCGAGTCTCACCCGACCAATGGGCCTAAGTAAATCGACCCAAATAAGTATCGAGCGACCCACTCCCTGAACATTAATAGTCAAACCATAACGGCAGGATCCCCAAAAACTCGGGAACGTACCGCCACGTTTGGTAATCTCCCATGATGCGGAGCTAACTCGGTTAGAGGGCGTAGTTATAGGCGCATGAAGACAAGATGGTATAAGAGGGGAGAAAAAAGGGACTTTTTTTTGTGTGGCTCTTGCTGTATTATTCTTGGCTTCGTATCGAAACAAGTACGGCAAGAACATGTATCAAAGGGGTAAAATCCTAGGGAATTTGTGAGGAGTGAGTTTAATACATTAGTGTGCTTGTTTAACCGTCTCTTCCTAGTATCTTTTTTAGGTGTTATAAGAGAAAAACACGAGAAGAAAAAAATCTTATTTTTTCTTAACTAATAATAATAATAATAATATATTTTGTTTCGGATAGATACACAATTAACTAAAAAATTGATTATAATTTTTACCATTAATTATTTTTAAGTGAGATACCAAATGCAAATTTGACCGTTTAGGTGATAAAACATGTACATGGAATCCCATTTCAATTTACTGTAACGAAAACATATATTAAACATAATTATTAAAAAAACAATTGTCCTTAAAAATTTGACGGAATGAGATCTACCTTTTTAATTATATATATGTATTTATTTATTCACCCGCAATTATAGAATCTAACACCTTATCTAGAGAATTTGAATATACAATTTTACATATACTAGCAACTTACAAATATGACACCAAAAATCTTAAAATCTTAAACTGCACAGAAATAAAAACCAACAATCATTACAGATGATTTAGTCACGCAACTAATGATTAATATTTGATCTACACTGGCCCTGTTAATCATTAGAGCGCTTATTATGGCTCTACTTTCGTAAATATAACAAATCAAGTATTTTCAAAATCCTATCTTTGTTCATATCATCTTTCTACGTTTTTTAACTTGAGAAACTCGTTATTTCACTATGGAGAACACAATTTGAAATATAATAAAAGTAACAACTGTTATAAACTTGAGCCTCTTCAACTGAATAATGAATTAACCAATTAGTTTATTTTCTAACAAAACTCAACTTCAAATTAAAAAAATAAATAAAGTTTATATAGGTTTAAATATCTATTAAAAATCTTAATTTTTAATGTATGCTATATTTTCTTTTGATATCATCCACAATCTCTAGTAATAAAAAAAAAGTTATAATTTACATTTTGTCAACCATGTAATAGTTTATATTACTATTTTATTCTAGGGTGAAATGGGGAATGACAAACACAAGTAAATTGATGTGATTTTGTTGATAAGTAATTCTATAAGTGGACATGAAACATTGAAACACATTTGCTTCTTCCAAAATTTTAATTTATAAAAATGTCCAATTGAAAAATAAAATGGAACAAGACAAAATAAGAAGCTCAAATGAAAAGGAAGCAAAGTAAAAAAAAAAATGAAAAAAATATTTCGCACTCAAATTGGTTTGAGTTGAAGAATGATATCGCATTTGTGCTTTGTCTTTTCATGGTTGCTTTTTTGGTAGGGTTTAGAATCATTGATGCTTATTCACTTTCAAATCCCTTTATCTTAGTGGTCGGAAACTTGATCCAAATTTAATTAACCTACTCATTATCACACTATGTCTATGGAACGTGAAAGCATGTGTAGGTAATAAGTTTTTTTGTTCCTCTTCTACTTCTTTTTTTAACATTATTCCACTTACTTAGAATCATATTGGTTGCCCTACCATAAATTCCAACACATAAACCACTTTCTCTTTTCCTAGTTTTACTATCTCACAATTCCCAACTTAGTCCTTTGGTTTGAACAAAGTGTGTCATCACCTACTTTTCTAAAAGTGCACTTCCTTTGCTTACCTTCTATTCTATTGTGTCAATGTCTTATATATATATATATATATATATATATATATATATATATATATATATATATTTTATATTCATGGTGTTAATCAGTTAAACATTGTTAATAATGTTACTAAATAGTAGTACTTTTTATCTACATTAATCTATGGTATCAGACAAATTTTTCATATGATATCAAAATACCCATTTTTTTAATCATCGTAGTTTGGAGAGAATTCAGGAAAATTACATGACGTGGTTGTTTCTCTTAAGCATGTGTGATTAAGGATTCAGTCTTAAAATATGTACGTGTAAAAAATATTTGATAAAAAAGTTGTTCATTTGAATAAACTTTAATATATAAAAAATTACTAAAAAAAAATCTCGTTTTAAAAGCAAGAAATTACTCAAACTCTTGAGCAGTTGATGCCCTGTGTTAATAGAAATGGTCATTTTATAACGTATAGTTAATGAAAATAAATATTAATTACTTTGAGTTATGTCACGATCTCTATTGGACTAATAGAGGTTTAATAACCATTATATTAGATTTTTTGTGCATGTGGTACATTTTAGAGACAGTTTGAGTTTGACAGGACAAAACAATGACATGAGGGTGTTGAAGACAAGATTGGTATTCTAAACCGTTCATTTAAATTGTGTTTGGATTTGAGAATCAAGTTGAAGAGTAAATAAAGAAGTAGGAGTGAAAGTGAAATTATGCAGATTATGAAAATTTGGAAATAGGTTAAATATATCTTTTTCTATTTTTTTAGAAAAATCTGAAGTAAGTTCCTTTTTTATTTTTGTTTTAATTCAGTTTCTATTTTAGAAAATTCGTTGCAGTAGTACATTAACATATTTAATTATTAAATGCCACGTGTTAAACTTACGATGTACCACATGATAGAGACAGTGTGATGTGACAGTGACAGTGTCACATGTTATTATTGAATGTGAGAAATCTCGGTGTAGTCAGTGGAGGATGACTTTGGGGACAGGGAGGGGCCATGACCCCCTCAAATTTTGAAAATTTTTATATTATATATATATATATATATATATATATATATTTGGAAATTTATTAAAATTAATTGTAAGTATTAAATTTTAAGAATTTATCAAAATTAAATTATGTATTTTTTATTTATTTTATAAAGCACAACATTTAATGTTAATAGATAATAAAAAATAAAAATATTTAGGTTTAATTTCTTTTTTGGTCATATTTTTGTCAAAATATTGACACTAGGATTATATTAATTACATAAACAAAACAAATCATCCCTATTAAAAGTTTCAATTTTAATGAAATAATCATTAATCCGTTTTAAGAGATTTAAAGAAATTGATCTTTAAAGACCAAATTGCATTAGTTTGTTAAAAATAAGACAAAATTGAGACTAAAAAAAACTAGAGGACCAATTTAACATTTTTAAACAAAAACATGAATCAAAAGAGTAATTAAACCAAATATTTATTAAGATAATTTTTATTTTCATTCTTATTGTGTTTTAAGTTTTTTTCACAAATTGTAATCATCTCTCACTCTGATATATTTTCTTCTTTTTTTCTTGAAGAAAAAAAAGTTAGACACAAACTCTCGTTTGTTTGCTTTCATTTCTCATTTATACTCTTCATTCCTTGTCTCTTGTCTCACTTGATAATGAAAACATTATTTTTTATCTCATCAACTTTTTGTTCACTTTTGTATGAATATAGAAAAAAAAGTATATTTTCATAACCGAATTTTAATTGTGACTTAACTATAATATATTTTTATTTTAATGATTATGTGTCTCAATTGTTTATTAGATTATGATAAATTATATTTTAATATTATTTACAAAAAAAAGTATATTAATAAAGAATAAAAGAATAAATTCATCGTTTAAAAGTGATAAAAAAAGAAAACTATTAATGAAAACAATGTAGATTCTACTTCTTCACATATTTTGAAGTATTATACTAATGATCAAATTGTTTAGTAGAGAAGTCACTCTTTGAAGCATTGTACTAATAGTCAAATTTAATAATCTTAAAATTATATTATTTTGGTCCCTCCAATATTTTTTGTCAAGATCCGCCTCTGAGTGTAGTCTTTGTATTTGTTATTTTGTCTCAATTTTATTCTAATTTTTTTAAAATTTAATCAATTTCATCCTTGTATCAAATTTAATTTTTATATAAATTTTACAATGGTATGATTATTATAATTGACATTTTTAACAAAAATAAGTTTATTTAAATGTATATTATGCATCGATTTTGTTTGAAATTTGTTTTAAATATTTAGATATCTATAATTTTAAGATAAATGTTAGAGTTCCTTTAAAAATAAAAACTTCGTAAACTAAAATATAAATTTTTTGAACAATTTAAAATAAATATATTTATTTAAAATTTTAAAATTCAATTTACAAAGTTGTTATTTTTAAACCAACTCTGACATGTTTCTATAAAGTATTGATATATAAATATTTGAAACAATATTTAAATAAAGTTCAATAATAAAAACTTAATCATGTTATAAATATTATTGTGACATCTATATATAAAGGTTAAATTTTGTCTCAATTTGAATAGAGATTTAGTTTTAAAAAAATTGAGATCAAATTGAGACAAAATAATAAACATAGGGACTAAATTGAGAATTTTTACATATTCAATAGTGACACATGAGATTGACACTGTCACGTCATATTATTTCTGTCATGTGACACACCATAAGTTTGACACGTGACAATTATTATTTAAAAAAATAAAAAAAATCGCGTGCTGACACGTGACACATAATTAACCCCTTTAGTTGACTATTAATGGAAATGACTTAATTAGAACGAATTTTTTAAAATAGGGACCCAATTGACACAAAAGAAAGACCTAGTTGATATTTTTCTACAAAAATAGAGACCAATGAAATGATTTAACCTTTTGCTTTGAAAATAATTTGATGAGTATTTTGATTGATAATAAAATTACAGTGAAACAAATTATTAAAATGTAAATAAATTGATTTATTTTTTATTATTTAATTTTAGTTACTTACATATTTTAATATACAATTTATATTATTAATTTTTAATTTTCACACAATTTCCGTGCTTTCGTCGCACATAGGGGAGAAAGTTACAATTATTTTTTTCATTCTTTTATATTTGTTAAGAGTATCTAAATCAAGAAAAGTCGAAAAGATTAAATTAATTGAAAGAATGAAGAAATTGAAGAAAAAAAAAATTAAGGAACAAGGACACCCTTTAAACGAAGAATTTTTTTATTTATTTTAAAAATAAATTATTTTTTAAAATATTTTTTAAAGATATATATCATGGATTAACTTGATTAACAAAAGAGTATCAACAAAACAAAAAAATTTCCACTTTACACATAATTGATGTTTTCAAATTTGATGTCGAGATTTTAAATTTGAGATATTAATAAGATTATTTAAGAACTAAAACAATATTCTTTTAGATATTAAATAATATATTCGAAATATATTTTCAGTTTTATAAATAATCAGTTTAAAAACAAATGGATATAAGAATAATATATTTTTTTAGAGACATAACAATAAAATAAATATAGATAAAAAAGTAAATCATGTTGAAATAGTAAGAAAATAAATTAAATTGAAACATATTTTAATTTTTACGATAATTCAGTTTGAAATAAAAAATTAAATAAAAAATTAAAGTAATCTGATTCATTAGCTAATTAATTTCAAGTCAAATTAGATCATATTAATCTCAAACTCATTCAAGATTTTACATCAAATTAAGTTTCTATTTTTATTTTATAAAAATAAAGTTAAAAACATATGATTATATATATATATAATATCAAAAAATTTGATACAAGTAATTAATGCGTTGAAGAATCATTTAGTATTATTTTCTTACCACACCAAATTAGTTTGAAGTGAAGTCCTAAAATATTGATAGATTATGTTCATGAAAAGAATAGTTCATAAATGTTACTTAAACCTATCTTAATGGTTGTTATGGCAAATTAAGAATAATGCCATTTATTCCCATGCAATTTAATTTATATTTTAAACTAGACTTGTTTGATAATTAATCATCTTCTTCGTATCTTTATCTTACTTTTCTTCTTTTTTTTTTCTTAAAAAAAAAACTTAATTATTCTTTTAGGATAATTTTCTTCTAAATACATGAACATCATCCTTTTTCAGGTTAATCAGTTAATTGTATATAATATTTTAAAATCATATCTAAATTTTGAAAAATGGTCTGAAGAAAATAATGATTAGTTATATTCCAACTTGATTCTTAAACAAGAGTGAAAACCACTATAATGTGTTTGGATTGAGAATTTGAAGATGATAATTAATAAATTTTATAAAAATTTAAAATATTTTATGATAAAATATGTTGCTTGAATAAAAAAGTTTTAAAAGAACTTGAATTTTTGAATTTTAAAATATTATTTTATTATATACAATTAGATAATTTTAAGTTGGACCGAGTAATAATTTATTTTTCATATTTTGAAGTTGATTTATTTATTTATTTATTTTCTTTCTCTTCTCTTCTCTATGCGACTTTGGTTGGATGGAGTGTTGTCCACTTGACTAATATTATAATGAAAAAAATGGTTTTTTTTACACTTCTCCTAAAAATACATCTTTTAGTAATATAATAATAAATATAACACTTGTATATTAAAAAATAATATAAATAAAATTAAAATATTATTGTATTTTATGTTAAATGAATTTAATTTTGTCTTATGCTGTCAAACTATCACCGTCCTATTATAGTATTACTGGATGATTATTTTCTATTATGGCGATTAATTTTTTTTAATTAATTTCGATAAGAGTTATTTTTAATTGTTTTTGTGGTAGACAATTGTTATTTCTCGCTTAACAAGGGTTTTTTGGGTCAATATCAATGATACTATTTTTTTACTAACGTGAACTAGATTTTCTTTTATTGATGTTTGACATTATTATTGTTTTATTGATATCTACAATGATTTTTTTATTATTATCGATGACATTTTCTGTCAATAGTTTACTCAAATTAATTTCTAATGATAACTAGGAAAACTTTCAAGAATTATTTTCTTGCTAATCTCGATTGAGGTAATTTTTTAAGTCGGGGAAAAAGCTCCACTGGGAAAATGAGTAAAAATAATCTTATTGAATGTTATGTAAATCATGGAATTTATTTTATAAAATTTAACAGAAAAATAACATTAAACAATATTGACTAAAAGAGCTGATTAATATTTATATTTATTAATTATTAATTTTTTTTATTATTTAAAAAATCTTTTACATTTAGTAACAATTAAAATACTTTATTTAAATGAAAATAAAATAAAATAAAATAATGCACTTTATTTAAATAAAATACTTTATCATCTTCTGATTACTACTATTTACACTCTCCCTATATCTAATGCACTTCTGAATTTTTTTTTCCCAAACTACCGGAGTAAACACACTCCCTTTATCTTCATCTCCCTCCACCACTTTAGTTTCTCCTAAAAAAAGAACCAAATTGTCGGGATTTTTTTTCAGCACCCTGATGTTTTCTTACTGCACCCATAAGCAAATGAAAAAGTCAAATTTGATCTCCTTTATTTCCCTCCTCCACCCTTACGACATCTTTATACTTTCCTCTACCTCCACCCCATATTCTTCATCCACCTTCACCTTCACCCTATTTTCTTCTTCCACCTCCTTCTCCATCCTCATCTCCACTCATCTTCTTCCACCTCCACCCCATCCCATCGTCTTCTTCCACCTCCATCCTAAAAAACATTTATAAATGTCTGTTAAAATAAATGAAAAGATCGTAATAATATGAAGTATAAGAAAGAAGGTGAGAATCAATAATAAAAAACATGAAATGTAAGTATCGGATTTCACATTTTGTGTACATTTTGTATTTTACAATCCATAATGAAAAACTACATTCTGAAATTTACATTTTGTAATGCAAATTTACATTTTAGATTGTACAATCCAGAATGTAATTTTGCATACAAATTGTTTAATCTAAAATATCTACGAATTACACAATTCAGAACTATAATTACAATAGAATTATATTGGATTTTTAAAAAAAATTAGGGGTGCAGGAAGAAATACCCAAATTCTCCCATATCAAATACTTGGCCCAAACTAAGGATATTGAAGTTAAATGGGAAAATGTCTTTCATCATATAACTAACATAAAGGAGGGGTGGAAATAGCGAAAGCTTTTCCTCCCTGACCAAACAATCACGTGCTAGGCCCAAATCACATCAAAGTTATATTATATGTGGTTAAAATGGAACTTCCATATTAACACCCTTTTAGATTTCTGTTCACACTCCCTCTCCCCTTTTTTATATTTGTGTTACCAATTATACACTTTTATCTAAAAAAATTATAAACCCTAACCCCTTATTCTTTACACTCCACTTTGATTGTCATCTCAATGCTTTCTATCATTTTTCTATATTTTTTTTGTCTATCTTAAAGCTACTTAAAATTTACCTAAGTTTTGTTTTCATTAAACTAAGTTGTTTATATACTATACTTTTTTTTAATCAAACTTTTATTTTACATGCATAAAATTTGGTGCATATTTAGCTGTTTTTTTGGTTGTTTCATACCAAGTGAGGTTCATGATGAGTCAGTTGGAATAGTTTCAAAAGGTACTTAAAATTTTCCCAAAAAGTACTTTAAAGAATTTTCTTAACAAATAGGTTTTATTTACTTCTTTTTTATAAATTAACAAGTAGGTTTAAAGGTCTATTGATTCATTTAGTATAATTTTAGAACTAATAAGATTATGATTGTGGTTATCCATCTTTAAGTTCTTGGAAAAAGAGAAATGAGAAGAGAGGTGAGTGGTGAAGAAAGGTCACATAAAAATGGGTTAGGACAAGTTGCTTTGCATAAGATACATAAGTTGCATTACTTGGCCAACCTTGGATAAGTAGGATAATTCTCACAAATTTAAAAGGAAAGGAAAAAAAAAAAATAAATCAACAAGGTCATTACTATCAAATTATATTCATAAGTTTAAATGTCAGTTTTCTATTCATGTTTTTTTTCTTGTTCATTGTAGTTGTTTTCTTTTTTTCTTATTTCGTGTTTGATGGAATGAACGAACTTTTTGAGGATTTCACAATAACAATCTCCTTCATTGTGTCTCCATGTGTGTGTTATTTGTTGTTTTGATTAGTAGAGAAATGACAACATTACAAAATACTAGTTAAGAGATAATTTCTCTCAACATACTTGATACCCTTTATTTAAATTATCGCCATTCTCACTAGAAAGGTTAAATATATTTTTAAGTTTTATATGAAATGTATACGTGTGTTGGACTTAGATCAATGCATTTTAGTTGAAAGGGTTATGCATGTCAATCTTAACCAGAATGTTATTTGGTCTTGACAATTTATAGGTTATATGTGATAAATCTAATAAGATCAGCAGACTAAAATATCTAACTCGCCTTTCACTTGTATTAAAATGTTTTTATGTCTATCTTCATTACTGGTCACTCATAATGGTGAGTGAGGGAGAATAATAAAAAATAAAAAAGAAACATGTATGAAATGGATAATTAAAAATAAAAACAGTAAAAAAAATTAAAACTTAATTAAGTTTCAAGTATTATAAATTTAAGTATTTATTAATTTTTTAAAATTTATTGGATACTCAAATTTTATTAAAAATACTCAAATTTATTAGAAATAACTAAAAATATCTAAATTTTTGAGAAACTTAAAATCTAATTAAAGAAAAAAACTAAAGTTCATAAAATAATTTTACATAGGATGAATTTATCACTTCAGGGTGTATAAATAGAAAAAAAAAAGAGCTTATGATAGATGGTCTAGTAACAGTTTTATAAAATTCTGAATTGAAAGAATGATTTGGTAATAAAAAGGACGACTGCGGATAGGTTTAACGGTCTGTTTGTTAGCCCGTTCAAAGTGGGATGGACTAAATTGAAAATTTTAAATTGTTAATCTGTTTTGAACTAGTTTTCCAGTCTATATTTTTACGTGTTAAAAGGTGATCTGTTTGATTCAGCTCGTTGATCTTTTATAAAATTAAAATTTAAATAAAAAATAATTTAAAAAATAATTTTTTTTCTATATTATATTTTAAGAAGTGTAAATATATAATAATATTTTAATTTCAATCATTAACTCTTTTAAATTGAGTTTCAACTATTAGCTATAATAAAATAATTTAATGTGTAAATATAATAATTATTCTAATTTATTTAATTAAAAATATTAACTAATCAATTAAAAGTTTAAAAATATTTTATATGATTAAGTATAAAATATAAAATATAAAAAAATATTTATATAATTAAATATAAAATATAAAACATTAACTAATTCAGACTCTAAAAAACGATTTAGTAATAAAAAGGATGAATCCTCAATATATGGGATTGTGGTTGCACCCTCCCTTCCCTTTTCTTAACTTTCTAATTTACATTGTGTAGAATACATTACAAAAATTAGTTTCAATACGTTTTTGAAAGAAAAAAGAGAGGAAGATATGCATTAGAGATTATTCGCACAATATTGAGATAAAATGTAAAATAGTTACTTATGAGTTAATAATTATTTTAATGTTGAAAAGATATTTACAAAATTGTGGTAGAAACATGAATAGATGTAGTTGATTATGTTGACTGTGGAGGTTCCCTTCATGTCTTGTTGCAAAATTATGAGACAAATTGAATGGTGGTGGTGATCGAATCCTCCACGTTTGTTACTTGTGTTGCTAGGCCTAGCTATGAACTCCCAAAACCTATATTACATTATTATTATTCATTTGGACTATACTTAGGCTATTATTATAAAATTCATAGCCATTGATCCAACTTTAAGTTTTTGGTCAATAAAACTTGCTGGCTTCTATAATTATTCATCACCACACATTTTAATAAATATTTTTTGTATTTAGTCAAGGTCCTCGTAAACAATATTGTTATAAGGGTTTTCTTCAATGTGGATAAGTTTTATGAGATTATTATGTAGTACTATATGAATGAACATGCACGTACGAATCACGTTGTGTCACTTGTCCACAATTTAATGAAGGTTTGAAATGCGTACAATACGATATTTCTGTGCATGATATATATATATATATATATATATATATATATATATATATATATATATAAATAACCATTACACCTCCATTATATCTTACGCGAGATAATTTTTTTTAGAAAAGACACGAAATACACTTGATGAGTTGACCACCATAATAAACTAACTGTTAATATTTTCTACGTAAAATTGAAAGTATTTTTATTTTAGACTTTATACATTTTCATTAATAAGTTTTAAAAAATAGATATAACCATTGTAATCCAATAATTTTAATTTCTTAGGTATTAAATAATATCATATGTTGAGATTTGAATTTAAACGTGTAAAATGATATAAATAACTCAAATGATAATCTAAAACGTCATTTGACACATAACACTTAAATTAAAATGATAAAAATAATTCAAATGTTAATCTAAAACATCGTTTGACACATAACACTTAGATTAGAAGGACTATATCTATTCAACTTTAAAATTAAATCAATGTTTTAAACAAAGATGAATTTGAATTTCGCATAAAAGTTTAAGAATTAAAGAATTTAATATCCCAATTTTTATTTTCTATTAAAATATTCGCAAACTAAATTAATTAAAATTCAAATAATAACCTTTAACTATTTAGATAATGAATTATTTCAGTTCAATTTAATTCATTGTATAAAATAACACATTTAGTAAAAGATAATGTGACTCCACTTCATAAAAATTAAGAATCATATTTTATATTTAACATATACAGGTACAAAGTTTTAAGAAATTCATGATTTTTCAACTTTTATACTCATCGATAAAAGAACATGGCATCACCAAAAGGCCTTTCATTGAAAATGGTTAAGAAGTGAACTTTAAGTTTAATCTAATCCCAAAATATCAGTCCATAAGATGTTGTCTGCATCCACTTATATACTATCTAGTCGTCTTATCTCTACAAAAAAATTCTTAAGTAGCAAACAACCAATTTTAGAGATAAAAAATAATTAGTCACTATAGTAGCAACTAATTATAATTAATTAATGACTAATTTAGACACTAATATTACTTTGGTGACCAAAATCTTGATAATTAATATTAGTGACCAATTTAGAGTCTAATTCACAAACTAATTATATTTGTTTTTTTTAATAACTATTTTAGATACCAAAAATTTTAAGTTTATAAATTGACATATAAATTAGTCACTATAGTGATTAATTATTTTTTATCTTTAAAATTGGTTACTAATGTTAGTGACAAATTTAGAAAACCAATTCATAATACGAACTATTTTAGCTACCAACTTAGAGTTTAATTATACTTTTTTGAACCATTTTAACTACTAATAATTTTTAGTTTATAAATTGGTATCATGTATATAGGGGCTAATTAACTTTATATTGAAGTAATATTCTTTTATTATGGTTAGAGTCACACTTTTCGGTACCCTTTTGCATATTATAGAGTGTAAGTACATAATATTTGTGATTCTTAATGTTTTGGGTGTAGGGTTGAACGTTTACTAAAATAATTTATCGAGTCTTCTAATCATCACTTCTGTCTTCTGTTCGGTTCTCGTGTCTATTTGCCAATTAGGTGTACTTGCTAAAGGCACCCTGATGCTAAAGTCAACAAAAGTTCGATCAGACCAGGTGAAAGTAATAAATGATTAATAAATGTGAGAGCAAAAGTCCTAACAATCATATCTTTTACTTGTATTTATAGTTTTCTACATGGATACGTGATTAGAGTTGACCTAATCATGACCCAATTATCTAACGACGTTGCGCCTAATTTGCATAATAGGACATCGAGGTGAAATCCTGAGAACAGTCCAACTACTGAAACTATAAAGTAGTCCGACCGGTGACCGTTTGATATTGCACATATCTTCATAAATGATCCCCATTGTAAAATCCCGAAGACAGTCCAACTGCTACCACTGCACGAGGACTGCTTGACTGCCGATTGACTAATACAGTACGCTATACATAAACACATACACTTAAGAAATTACATTCAATTTCTATAGACAAATTATGAGAATTATTTTTAGTTGATATCTACGCTATGCCTTATTGAAGTTCCAATCATTACCACGTATGAAGAGAAGAGGCATATACCTACGTTCTTCACAACCCCTTTTAGATAAAAAAAAGCATATAATCTTCTCTATTTTTCTATACACTTGCCTCAATTCCTCCATTTTTCGTGTATATATATATATATATATATATATATATATATATATATATAT
>Ga0214542_1007073_pt1 | contig 19856 bp, 16 predicted proteins | sample CNSS1metaG_FD_160096 | JGI IMG/M metagenome (GOLD analysis project Ga0214542, IMG submission 160096) | Root nodule microbial communities from cowpea collected in UCLA plant growth center, Los Angeles, California, USA - CNSS1 | ecosystem: Host-associated > Plants > Roots > Nodule | place: USA...
CACTTGCGTGATTATGCTTCCAGGATTATCACTTGCGTGAAGATCATATGGTGAATGAATCTTCTTCATTCCTCCTCTTTCGGAGGACTCTCTGTTTTCTCCTGCCATTTATGTGTTTGTCGGGTATCAGAGCCAGTTTTGCTCTAATACCATGCTGAAATATTTCTTTCTTCTGTGTCATTTCAGGAGCCCAATACATATGTATATATAGCAATTATATATATTTAATTCCTAGGATTCTATGCCTTACATTACGGTGAGGTAATTGCGTCTCCTGATTGTTAGGTACTTGATTGCACTTAATTTCCAATCAGATCAAGGATTCTCAATCATATCTCAATCATATTAATACCGTTTTACATAGGTTTCGGGTGTGAGAACACTTACTTGGTGTTATGCACTACAAATAAGGATATTGCAGCTTGGAGCAAATTAAATGCTATTTTCTCTGCTCAAGAAGTAGAGCAGGATATAGTGCATGGTATTGATTGTGACGAAGAACAAGCAATAGTTGACAGAAACATAGCCATGATGCAAGATGTAGACGTCCACATATCCCTCAGTGTTTTACAAGAAATAGAAGGTGACAATACATTGCAACTTAAAGGATCAATGAAGAAGCAAAAAGGTGTTTATTAGTGATATGGGTAAAGTTGTTGGAGGCAAAAACACTGTTTGTGGAGGACTTTTCGGTAATTGTTGTTTCTGTTAAAAAGCTATTAATCACTTGAAAGTGTGAGCAGATAACTTGAATATTCAATGATCACATTTACAATACGTTTTTTAGTGTTACATAGTAAAAAAATTGGAATCATTTTGGGCACGCATTGGTTTAGGACACCTTGCAAAATTTATTGGAATTGTGCAACTCTTACAATGAGATTGAATCATCAAGGCTAAGTGGTGATATTGGAAATAGAGAAACCAGATGCAACAGTTCATGGATTGACAAGGAAGCTCGAATGATACAAGGAATTTGCACGTTACTTGCATTGCAAGGTTCAGTTTTGCGTAATGTTGCAGATACATTTGAGGAAGCTCTAGTAGCAGAACAGCAACATGGTCTTTCTGCAATTCTACAACAATTTCAGCAATTATTTGAGTCTAAACACACCTACCACCTAAGGGGAAATGTGATCACAAGATCAATCTCGTTAATATGGCACCTGTTTGCTTGAAATCTTAGAGATACACAAGCCCAAAAAGAAGAAATTGAGAGACAAGTGCAGGGGTTATTGAGAGAATAAATTGACTACAAGGAGATTTTTTTTTGTCTAAAAGGAAAGAACTTTGAGATGGAGATATGGGATAGATGTTCTATCATAAACATTAAGATCAATAGAAAAAGATCTTAAGATCTCAAGAGAAACAAAACAAAAACCAACCATCACCAAAATCTCTATCTAGATCAACTTTGTACTCAGACAGAGATGAAAGCCAAAAAAGTGAACATGCTCGTAAGTGACTTCAACCTTATACCTTCATAGAGATAATACCATGCCATATTGCTATGTCTATACCATCTAATGATTCTCACTGCCATCTAGTGATTCCCACTGGCAATATCAGAGAAGCAGGATGAAAATAGCCTAGACAAATTCCTTATGCAGCCATATGTAGTTGTATTTTGAAATAACAAAATGTAGACCTCGACTACTTTATTCACCATGAAAGATGAGTTAAGTTTAAAATTATGGACTGTCCACCAGCTTACCCTCCCTACATGGTTATCCACATAATAGTATGTGCATATATGATTGAAGTAAAATTATAACTTTTCCCTTCCAATACATAATAGTATTAAGATACTTTGAAAGTACTTTTACAATTATTCTCTGATCATAAATTTTTTAGAATTTAGTAAATAAATATTTCAAGACATTACAGAAAAGATTATAAAGTAGGCTCTACCTAATTCATAAGCATCAAAATCAATGCCTCTGTAGCCAACAATACAACCATACAAAAGCTTTAAACTAAATAATAGGGACTGCGCGGACGCAAGCCCCCTCTAACACAAATTATGATGTAGATTCCACCACTAGGGTAAATCTTAGAACAGCACCCCTTCTTTGTGCAATAAAGGTCACTACTCTAGGCCATGAGCCTTCATGATCGCTCATTGACCCCATCCAGGTAAGTATGTTCACCTATGCCACAACTATTTCTTTTATAGCTCATACTCTTTAATTCTCTAACAGATATATCGATGTGGAACTTCAGATATGTTTACATTAGCCTACCTGTGCGTGTGATTGCAAGTTCTTTTACGAAGAACGGTATTTTTGGTTAAGGAAAAACATAATACAATAACAAAGGCCACGAAAATTTCAAAATCATTTTTAATCCAAAAGATTTTGACTTGAACACTGCCATAGAAATGTTGTTGTTCATTTAAAACAAATCAGCAGACAAATTCAATTTGTGAGATTATAAACAAGTTAAATATTTTTAAGGAAAAAAAGGACATTATTTTATTGTGAAACTAATTCAAATGTATAGTAGGATGTTTGGATTGGCATACAAAAATCGCATCTATCATAAATTTTTTATCATACAGTCCAAAATATGTGAAACTATAATGACTTGTTTGGTCCAAAATATGATCAAAATAAACATGCAGCTAATACTGACTTGCTTAACATATTGTAAACTAACTTGCTTAACACATAGAGTTCTTCTAAAATATTTGAAATGAACTAAATTGTATCGTATAAAGAGTTTACAAATTATGTAAAATGAAAATGTACACTAAATTATTTTATTAATTTGATTTGTAGGAATTAAATTGTGTTTTATTAATTTGATTTGTAGGAATTAAATTGTGTTTGGATAAAGCATTTTAAGAGGGTAATTATTTTTTTTTTTAAGAATTCGAAATGTTTTATAAGAAATATGTTGCTTGGATAAGGAATTTTGAAAGAAATTAAAATTCTAGAACTTCATTAGAGTAGTTGAATTACTTAGAATTAAAGAATTTCAAATTTCACCTGAAAAGTCAGAATTTGAAATTCATTGTTCTCAAATTCATATTTTGATCTCCATAGTTTGGGTTGATTTAAGTTTAGGCTAACTCAGCTCAACGGAACTAGGTTTGATTTAGTGCTAACTCAATGTTTGGGCCTAACTCGACTCTTCCAAAACTGACGTGATCTCCACCATTCCCACTTGGGCCTAAACCAACTTGGACTTGGGCCAAGCTAGACCTAATTAAACTTCATTCGACATGGACCTAGCCTCTCAACTAAATATGATCCTACTGTCTTGGCTTGACTTAGACCTAGATAAACTAGACTTGATCTTGGCTAGGACTGATTTGGCTTGACATGGGTCTAGGTTAACTAGGGTTGATTTGACTTCGATGAGCTCGAGCTAAATCAACTTGACTTAGGAGGGGGAAGACTCTGCTCGACCCGGATGTGACTAATTCAGCTCGATGCTGACTCGGTCTAACCTGGTCTTAGTCGGGCATGACTTGATCTGGTTCTGAACCCATATGAGCCTAGTCCAACTCGATTGAATGTGGCTCGTCCTGACTCAGGTGAGTGCTGACGTGTTCCAACTCAACTCGACCTAAACCGAGGTCGACTTGGGCCCAAGCCTACTTAGTTTAGTTAGACTGACTCGACTCATATGTGCCAAAACTGATTTAACTCAATCAGGCCCAAACTTACTAGAATTGACTTGACTGGGTTCGAGCGACTCAATTCGACCCGACAAGCCCCCTCTAGCTCTTATGAAACTAGAAAATAAGATTGTATTGTTCATAAAATCCTGTATCACAGAGAGGTGCCTATAGAAATATATAGGCAAAGGAAAAACTAAAAGAGAACCAAGAGAAAACAAAACCCCATACAAAATAGACTCAAGGTAGTTATGTAATACTACTGACATTCTCTCTTAAACTTATTATAAACTGTCTTAAGTTTACGTCTAATATTAGGAAAGATGATCTAGAGATAGGCTTTGTTAGCGAGTCTACCACTTTGAAAACGAGCTAAGAGATCAATTATAGGTGACATTGTTTCACTTTATCGCGAACAAAAAGTTCAAAGTGTTTGGATTTTGGAATGCATGACAGGATTGTCTACAAGGAGAACATCATCAAGATTATCAAAGTAAATCTTTGAAAAAGTAGAAGAGATCCAGAGTTTAGAATGGAGAGAATTGATCCATGTAATTTCAGCTAGAACTGCAGCAATGCTACTATACTCAACTTTTGGTTCATAGTACCCACAAGATATCAAAGATACGTTTGACAGCCTTCCAGTGATGCTCCTGAGGTTGATGCAGAAACTAAGCACACCTTGTTAACAAAGTATGATAATTCAGGTTAAGTGATCAACAAATATTGTAAGGATCCTACAATAGAATAGAACGAAAAAAAATCGAGACAGAACCAGGGACTGTTGCATGTAAACAATTTTAGGTGATGAGTGAAGAAAACAAATCTTCAACAAACAGGGTTGTCAAAAGCAAAAAAGATATAGGTTACCACTACCTAAATACTTGAAAACTAAATAGTAGGGGCTGCGCGAACGCAAAGCCCCCTCTGCCACAAATTATGATGCAGGCTCCACCACTAGGTAGACCTTAAAACAGCACCCCTTCTTTGTGCAATGAAGGTCACTGCTCTAGGTCATGAGCCTTCATGATCGCTCATTGACCTCATCCAGGTAAGTATGTATTCCAACGCCATTAGTATTTCTTTTATAGCTTATACTCTGTGATACTTTGCTGGATATATCGATGTGGAACTTAAGATAAGTTTACATTAGCCTACCTGTGCGATTGCAAGTTCTCTTACGAAGAACTGTATTTTTGATTAAGAAAAAACAGAATAGAATACAATATCGACGGACAAAAAATGTCAAAATCATTTTTAATCCAAAATATTTCGACTTGAACTGCCATACAAGGTTGCTCATTTTAAACAAATCAGCAGACAAGGTCAATTTGTGAGATTATAAATTCAGATAAATATTTTGGGAAAAAAATACATTATTTTATTGTGAAAACTAATTCAAATGTATAGTAAGATTTTTGGATTGGCGTACAAAAACTGCATCTATCATAAAATCTGCATCAAACAGTTCAAAATATGTGAAGCTATAATGATTTGTTTGGTCCAAAGTATGATCAAATAAAACATGCAGCTAATACAAACACTCTCAAGCCAATTTTACAATTTACAGAACATATTATCTTCTGTATTAAACTCTACAAAAATTCTCAACAATGGAGTCCATGACAATAACACCCAACTTTAGGTAAGTAAGCTACCGACACTCACCTAAGTTGGTGTTACTAACCTTATATCTTTAAATTGGCAATGCTTACCGAAGAATCTCAAATATTTTAGCCTTTGGTTGGTTTTCCTTTATAAAAGTGGTAACAGTGTACTCAGATCATTCAATATTGCATAATTATATAAAGCCTTTTCATGTATGATAACAACTAAATACATACTTATTTTCTTGGAAATACAAACCAAGTGGAAAAAATATTTTTTAGGAACAAAGGTCGCTGAAATATTTGTAATAAAACCATACTTTGAAACAACAACTAATCATTGTAAACTGACTTGCTTAACACTTAAGTCTTCTAAAATATTTGAAACTAACTAAATTGAATACCATAAAGTAAAAGGACATGGCATGCACCCTTTATGTCAATTTGGTCCAGCCCACTAGGTTTGCCCCGGCCCACGTGGGCTAGGGCTAAAAAAGCCCACATTGAAAAAAAAGTCCCCAACAAAAAAGCCCACAAGACCAAAAACCCTACAAAAGTCCTGTTGGCCAGGGCCAACCAATGGGCTTTCATCTTCCACATGAAAAATATATTATTTTTTAAAATATATTACTATCTGTGGGACAGGTCCAACAAACCGGACAAGCACGACGACTCGAATAGGTCGAACAACCTAGACCTACCGGACGACCTCGACAAGAACGACGACTCGAACGGGCCCGATGATCCTAACAGGCTCAACGACCCGGACGACCCAGGCGGGCCTGACAACCAGGATAAACCCGACAACACGGACGGGCCCGACCACATGGACGGGCCTGACGACCCGGACGGGCCCTATGACCCAAACTAGCCCGATGACTCAGACGGGCCCTACGACCCAAACAAGCACGATGCCGGACGGGCCTAACGACCCGACAACCCAGACGGGCCTGACGACACAGGCAGGCCTAACGACCCGGACGGGTTCGACAACCCGAACGGGCCCGACGACCTAGACGGGCCCGACGACCTAGACGGGCCCAACGACCTAGACAGGCCCGACGACCCGAACGGGCCTAACCACCCGGACGGGCCCAACGATCCAAACATACCTGATGACCCGGACGACCCCGACGACCAGAATGGGCCCACCTACCCAGACGGGCACGATGATCCAGAAAGGCCAAAGGACCTGTATGGACCCGACAACCCAGACGGGCCTGACGACACAGGCATGCCAGACGACCATGACGGGTCGGACAACCCGAACGGGCCCGACGATCTGGATGGGCCCTACGACCTACACGGGCTCGACGACCCGGACGGGCCTAACCACCCGGACGAGCCCAACGATCCAAACAAGCCTGACGACCCGGATGGGCCCGATGATCCAGAAAGGCCAAAGGACCCGTATGGACCTAACGACCAAGATAGGCCCGACGACACGAACGGACCCGACGACCCGGATGGGCCCAACGATCGAGACGAGCCCAATCATCCGAATGGGCTCGTTTATGTGATCGGGCTCGTACAGGTCGTCAGGCCCGTTCAGATCGTCGAGCCCGTCCGGGTCATTGGGTCTGTCTAGATCATCGGGCTCGTCCGGGTCGTTGGGCATGTTTGGGTCGTTGGGGTCGTTTGGGTCATCGGGCCCGTCTGGGTCGTTGGGCTCGTCCTAGTCGTCAGGCATGTCTGGATCGTCGGGACCATTCGGGTCGTTGGGTTTATCTGGATCATCGGACCCGTCTGGGTCGCTCGACTTGATCTTTGACTCTAGCTTAATGTAGTATTATTTGGGAGACTAACCCACCTTAGCCCTAACCTTATCCTACTTAAGAGGGGGCTTTGGGGGTTGGGACTTTTTTTTGGACCCCTCATTTGGGGGGCCCCTAAAAAGGGGCTTTATGAAGAGTGGTCAGGCCTGGCCCATGGGCTAGGGGCCAAATTGACACCTCTAGACACTAATATGTGAACTTCAGCATATGAATCTTGTACAACTACTTGGTTGTTGCATTCATGAAGAAGAGAGGATTCCAATTTACGAGTATATGCCAAATAAAAGTTTGGATTTCTATCTATTTGGTGAGAGATATACATGAGTCCAGTAAATTTTGTGTTCTTTTCAAAGAAAAAATAGTGTTCATTATTATGTATCAATTAGAATTAGAACAAATATATAGGGAAACTTTTAGTTTTCTTAGCTACAGTTTTTCAGTGATGGTTGAGGATACTCAAAAATCACAATAAAAAAAGTCATTTTGGTTTGATACACATACTAACCCATCACTGTATACATGTTGACAACTGGAAGATTGTAGAAAAGGAGAATTACTAGATTGGAAGATGCGCTTCAAAATAATAGAAGGAATTTCTCAAGGATTACTTTATTTTCATAAGTACCCAAGACTCAAAGTCATCCACAGGGACATGAAAGCTAGCAAACATTCTTTTAGATGAAAACATGAATCCAAAAATTCCAGATTTTGGGATGGCCAGAATATTCACACAACAAGAATCTGCCTCAAATACCAACAGAATTGTTGGGACACAGTGAGCTTGATAAACTCTCTTGCTTCCATCTTTTAAGAATATATAAAAATGATTTCATCATGTTACAAATTAGTTTTTCGTGCAGTGGTTACATGTCTCCGGAATATATGATGGAAGGAGCTTTCTCTACAAAGTCTGATGTTTAGAGTTTTGGAGTTATGTTACTTGAAATTGTTAGTGGAAGAAGAAACCTTGGTTGTTATGAAGTTGATCGACCATTAAATCTAATAGGATATGTATGTAAAATTTGTCATATTGATTTAATTTTTCTTATGTTCGCTTTGTCTAATTTGAGTAAAATATTGACAGACGTGGGAGTTATGGAAAGACGGTGCATGTTCAGAGTTAGTGGATCCATCAATAAAGGAGTCGATTGATGCTGATGAAGTACAAAGATGCATTCATATTAGTCTGTTGTGTGTAGAACATTATGCAGATGATCGACCCACCATGTTTGATGTTGTATCAATGTTGACAAACAAAAGTGCAATAGGTTCCTTGCCTCAAACACCAACATTCTACGTTGGAAGATAGATCCTTCATGATAAGTTATCTTCAAAAGGGTCTTGGATATATTCTGCTGGAGAAATTACAGCATCTACAATCGAGATGACTGATTCCTAAGAAATACAATCAAGGTGAATAATTTACTCAAAAGGTATATGAAATTTTCATGACACTGTAAAATAAAGTACACTGATCTTTCCCATTTTTCTTCATCTTACTTGTAGAATTTCAAAGCGGACGTTGAGGCTTGAAATAATATTTAGGATGTCTTTCTTTAATCTTTTGTGAGTTTGTGTTACGGAATTAACAAATGTATCAAATTGTACAAGTAATACAGTGGAAAGTCTAAGTATAGTTTTTCAAGAGACTAATGTGCTTTAGAAAAATTATGTTTATTTAATAATGAAGGTTAAGAAATTTCAAATAGGAAACATTTTGATGAATGAAAATAAAGTATGTTTAAAACTAAGAAGGCAGTCAAATGCATAAATAAAAATAAGTAATTTGATTTAAGAGAGTATATGATAAAAACTTTATTGGGTGGGTTTTCGTGATTTATTTCAAAGTAAAACCACCAGACAATATACTTCTAGTCCAACTCTAGCATTCACACCTTTTATAAAAGTCTCAATTTCTTACAGATAGGTCTAACCTTGAATAATAAAAACTCTATGTCTAGCAATTTTTATTAGAAGTTTGCATTAATGATCAAGTTTATGAATGACTAAATGTTCCATATCTATGTCTAACATGTGAAATCTTTAGATGTTCTATCCTAATCAGGTTTCTCAACCTATCTGTCAATCAGTCGATACTCTCACATATGCAATCAATAATCATGCGTTAAAAAAAATATAATACAAGAATGATGATAAGAATTATAGTAAATAGTGGAATTCACAAAGAGTTAAGAATACATTACACCTAACCCCCGTGAATGAGGGAGTTAATTACTCCTAGACACACTGAATACTATAATAATGATGAAATTAACGCCTTTAGCCCTCAAAATGAACTTATACCATTAAGTGATTTTTTTCTCAAGTTTCTTTCTCTCCAATAGGGTGTTTTGACCTCTGTCATGACCTCAATTTGTAGATTTTTAGTAACTCAGCTTGCTAGGTGAGTAGTGCATAATTCATTGGGTGAGTGGACCTTCGCTAGGGAGAGTGGCTCGAATTCAACTACAGCTGCAACTTTGTACTAGATCTTGTACTAAAATGTTTGAATATATATATATATATATATATATATATATATTTTAATCTTCTGATTAGGGATGACAATGCGAGTCGGCTTGACCTGTTTAGGCTCAGTCCACACTTGGCCCGCAAAATGCGGGTAAGGCTGTACCACCCCGCATTTTCAATGTGGGTTGAAAAGTCTGGCCTGCCTCGCATAAGTGCGGGTCCACGGGCCCGCTGCTAGTCCACATTTTTTTTAAATTCTTATGATAAAACTTTCAATGTTCAACAAATTGGGAAACTTTAACAAGTTCACAAAATTAACCAACGACTTTGGGAAGTTGAATGATAAATTGATAATTCAACATTTTCTCATATTCATATTCGTACTTTGACATACACGATGCATTCTTCAAATTTTAGCACATTCAAAAATACATAGTACTTGTTTTTTCCAATCATACAAGAATTTGGAACGTTCATGCAGAAGTCGAGAATGAAAGTAACCGATATATACAAGTGCAATTTTTTTTCTTTTTTTTATGCCGGTAAGCCTACATGGTCCGAGCTTTTGCGGACCAGCAAGCTCAATATCCTCACCCGCCTCATGTTTTTTTGGCGGACCTACAGGCTGGCTCGCCAGGCCAAGCCTATATTGTTACTCCTATTTTTGATCCTCCGTATCTTGGGATAATTTGTAATTGAAACAACAAACACAGTAGATAAGTAATATTGTTGATAATCTTCTTAAATATCTTAGATTTCCATTTATTTACAAAATATAAAACATATTTATTTTTTTCAATTTCATTAAATAAGGCTTGAAATATGCAAAAACATAATAATAAAATAACAATAAAAAATAAAAATAAAAACATAATATTTATTTGCCTTTAATTTCAAAGCTTAGTAGTGTTGCATAAACATCAACACTCCCAAGAAATCAAAATATTGTCTAAATTTTTCATGTATCTATTTCTAGTGATGAGAACCCTTGGTTTTATGCACCACAAATATGTTAACAAACATGTCTTTCTTGATAAACACTCTATAATATTCAGATTTGTTGTGTTTTGCAATGAAGTACTACATGGTCCTTTTATAAGCTTATGGACATGACCCTTCAACTACGTTCATTAAATATAACCACTACCTAACCCACAATTAATGAACTCTATTGCATGCTTAATCAATGCTAGACCCACTCTCAACCATTTGCAATCTCCTAGACAATTAATATAGAAACTTCCAACTACACGCATTTAAGTTTACCCAACAAAATCCCCCAGTAAACTTAAATGCTTTTCTTGTACTTCATTCTGAGTATCATCTTGTTGTTCTCAAACAGAGAGGATGGCAGCGACTTTGTAAACATATCTGCAGCTTGTGTTCGGCTTTCCATGTGCTTCAACTCTACATTCCCTTCTTTCACTTGTTCTCGGATGAAGTGAAAACGAACATCAATGTGCTTGCTTCTCTCATGATTGACTGGGTTCGTTGCCAATTCAATGACCGACTTATTATCAACTCGAATCATAGTCCCCTTTTCTTGCTTCAATTTCAGTTTGCTTAGAAGGTTTATAAGCCAAACTGCATGGCAGAAACTCTAGGATTTTGCAACATACTTGGCTTCACATGTTGACAGTGTTACAATGGGTTGTTTCTTTGAAAGTCAGGTGAACGACGTGCTCCCCATGAAGAATACATATCCAGACATGCTTTTTCGATCATCGACATCTCCACACCAATCATTGTCCAAGTAGCCGACTAGTCGGTAGTCATCCGTCCTAGTATACATCAGGCCAAGTGACATTGTTCCTCTCAAGTACCTTAGAATTCTCTTTAGGGCCTTCCATTGAGTATACCTCGGTTCCACCATATATCGACTTGCTATTCCAATACTCAGCATTAAATATGGTCTGGTATATGTAAGATACTTGAGACTTCCAATTAGACTTCGGTATTTGCTCGCATAAACTCGGTCTCCGTCTACATATTTAGAAAGTTTTGTGTCGGGTTCCATAGGGGTGGAAATCGGGTTACAACTCGTCATCTTAAACTTCTTAAGGACCTCCTCATCATACATTTCCTACGACATAAAGATATCGTCCTTTCTTGAATGACTTCTAAATCGAGGAAATACTTCATAAGACCTAAGTCGATCATCTCAAACTCCTTCTTCATCACTTCTTTAAATGCTTCAATCAGCTCGACATTATTCACCGTGAAGATAAGGTCATCAACATAGAGGGCAATGAACATCACATATTCTCATCAACATAAGGGCACTGCTCATACCCATTCTTCTTGAAGTAGGTGTTGATTCTTTCATTCCATGCTCGCAAAGCTTGCTTCAAGCCATAAAATGCCTTCTTCAATCTCAGAACTTTCTTCTCTTCATCTCTTCGCATGTATCTGAGTGGTTGTTCAACATATATTTCCTCCTCCAAGACTCCATTAAGAAATGCCGACTTTACATCCATTTATAAGATTGTCCATTTGTGTTGAACTACTAAGGAAATCAACAGCCTGATTGTTTCCATGCTCGTCACTAGGGCAAATACTTCATCATAGTCTATTCCTTCCTTCTGCTTGTACCCCTTCACTATGAGTCGAGCTTTATATCGCTCAACTTCTCCTTTAGAGTTTGTTTTCTTCTTATACACTCACTTTACGCCAATAGATCGAGCTCCTTTAGGCAGATCGGTTAGCCCCCACGTGTTGTTGTGTTTGATTGCTCTGATCTTTTCATTCATCGCCCTTTGCCACTTCTCCTCATGCATGACCTCTTCAAAGCTCAAGTTTTATGAATCTGCCAAGAAACATACAACATGTACTTCGTCAGTGGAGTTGTATATGTCTTGCAAGCTTCATGCTCTGGGCTGTAGAGGTTCATCTTCTTCATTAGAAGTCTCATGATCTCTCATAGCAGGTGTTGTATCTATTTCCATGCTTCTGGACTCCTTCTCTGATTTGTTCCACTTCCACTTGCTCTCTTCATCAATTTGAACGTCTCGGCTCATAATCACCTTCTTTGTTATATGGTTGAACAACCTATATGCCTTGGTTTTTTCATTGTACCCAATAAAAACGTACTTCTTGCTTCGATCTTTAGGTTTGGTCCTTTGTTGAGCTGGAACATGACCATAAGCAATGTTACCGAACACTTTGAGGTGAGACACACTCAACTTTCTTCCACTCCAAACTTCTTGTAGTGTCTTCTCGTTCAGCTTAGCATGCGGACATCTATTTTGCACATAGATGGCACATTGCACCACTTCTGCCCGGAACTCTTTAGGCACGTTCTTGCTTTTCAACATTGTTCGAACCATGTCAAGTATAGTTCGATTTTTACTCTCAACTACTCCATTCTGTTGGGGTGAGTATGGTGTTTTCAAAAATCTCCTTATTCTTTGCTCCTCACAATACTTCAAGAGCTCGCCTCCTCGGTTAGACTTAACATATTTGATATGCATGTTGGTCTCCTTTTCAACCATTGCTTTGAACCTTTTAAACACTTGGAACACCTCAGATTTCTCCTTCAAAAAATACACCCATGTTTTTCTTGAAAAATCATCTATGAAAGAAATGAAATACCTTTCCACACTAAAAAATTTAGGGGTAATTGGTCTATAAATGTCTATGTGAATTAATCTGAGTTGTTCCTTTGCTCGGTACTCGGCAGTCCTCGAAAATGAGGTCCTCGGATGCTTCCCGAGCACGCACTCTTCACAAAATTTCTTTTCAAACTTCATAGTCGGGAGTCCTCGCACCATCTCCTTTTTCACCAACTTGGCTAGTCCACCAAATTCAAATGGCCAAACCGAAAGTGTCACATCATAGCTTCATCCTTCACATTATAGCTTCATCCTTCACATCAAGCTTCAAGCACCTCTCTTGGACTATTTTCAAGTCCAACTTGTACATCTTGTTCTTCTTCATCTCTACTTGGGCAATCAATATATTCGACTTGTCCTTCAAGTATAGTACAAGGTCTTTCATCAGAACCGAGTAGCCTTTCTCCATCAGTTGGCCCATGCTCAATATATTGCTCTTGAGATCGGGTACATAGTACATGTCTCTGATTTCTCCAACTCGGTTATTCTTCTGCAGGTACCGGATTTGCAAAGATATTAGCACAATTAAGAACTCACATCCCAAGTTATCTGATTAAGAAAATCTGTTTTGATAACACTGGTGAAATTACATCTCATGTTTTTCATGAGTATTGTATATCAATTGAAATTGAAGTTGAACATTCAGTGGCACATGTTCATACTAAAAATAGACTTACGAAATCATTAACAATACGTCTAAAATTTGTCGCAAGGTCATTACTTATGAGAGTTAATCTTCTAATGACTACTTGGGGATATGCAATTTTGCATGTTGCATTATTGATTCGCATCAAGCCAACAAGTTATCACAAATACTTTATTATGTAGTTGATTTTTGGTCCATGACCTTATATTCTCATGTTAGAATTTTTAGGTGTGCTGTATATGATTTCCCCACCAAAAGGGACTATGATGGGTCCTCAAAGACAATTGAGAATATATGTTGGATATGATTCTCCCTCAATAATAAAATGTCTTGAACTACCAACAGAAAACTTATTTACAGTTTGACTTTTCGACTGTCATTATGAATTAATGGTTGTCCATTGATTTGATACAATTACTCATATGATTCATTACTCTTTATGTAAATATTTGTATTAACTATTTGATTTTGATTTGTATCATTTATTGGCTACCATGTCGTATCTATAAATAGGATTCTTCTTATCAGTAATAAGACACACAGAAAAGTTGTTCCTTATTCTCTCATTCTCTATTCTTCCCTCTATTATTCTCTTTGTTATTAACTTTATTTCATAACATCATTAATGATTTAAAACCTTTATTTAGTAAATTATAGTTTTATAGTTAAAATAGCTTTTTGTCCCAATTTTCATCAAGTTTTGTTAAACCAGTCCTAATTTTGTCTTTCTGCTCAACTACGTCTCAATTTTCATAAATTTTATTCAATTTGTTTTTTTTGTTAACAATGTTTAAATCATTGACGGTAATGAATAGTGATTACCATGTGTCATTTCATGATTTTTTTTAATTTTTTTAATTTTTCTTTTTTTTTAATGTTCACGTGTTAACCAACATGGTGTCATGTGTCACAGTCATTGTTTTATATTCAATTTAGTTCTTATATTTTTTATTTTTGTTCAATTTAGTCTCAATTTTGTTTAAAATTGAGCAATTTTGTCCCCTTCGAAATTTGGACCAAATTTGATTTTTATATAAAAGTTATAATGATGTGAATTTTAATTTATTTAATAAAAAATGTGAATTTTAATATAAAAATTAAATTTGGTCTCAATTTGGAGACAAACAAAATTGGTTCATGTTAAAAAAATTGGAACTAAATTAAACAAAAATAACGAATATAGGGACAAAATTGAATATAAAATATTGACTCTAACACGTATCATGCTACTGGGTTGACACGTGGACATTTAAATAAAATAAAATAAAATTAAAAAAAAACAAAGTGACACGTGGCAATCACTGTTCATGGCTGTTAATGATTTAAACGGTGTTATATAAAAAGAACCAAATTGAACAAAATTGATGAAAATTTGAACTTATTTGAGCACAAAAACAAAATTAGGACTGATTTGACAAAACTTGACGAAAATTATCAGTTGTAATTAAGTTTATTTACTAATTTGGTCTCAAATTGAAGAGGACAAAATTGGATAATTTTAAAAAATTGGGGTACTAAATTGGACCAAAAATTTAAATAGAGGACTAAATTGAAAACAACTATTACCACTGCCATGTGTCATGATTATAAGCTGCCACGTGGCATGACGGTAAACTGACACGTGACAATTGATAAAATTTTACAAAAAAAAGTTAAAAAATTTAAAAAGCAATTTAAAAAAATTTAAAATTTTATAGCTTGACACGTGTCCTATACGGACACGGTGTTAACTCCAACTTAATGGAGATGACCAAATTGAATCTTTTGATATAATTGAGGTACTAAATTGAACAAACCAAAAGTATGGGGACCAAATTGAACTTAACCAAAAAATTAGGGTACCAAATCAATAATTATACCAAAATTTTAAAATTGAGTCGTGACATGACAATCTATTTGCCATGTAAAAAAAAAAACTAATGTTGATAGTCATTAAGGACTAATTTCATGAATTTCGAAAGGATAAAGACCTTATATAGGGACAAAAACATAGTTAACTCTAATTTTTTATGCTCACTTTTATTTATTAACTTTTTTTCTTCAAATTTTAATTTTACTCCTTTAAATATTAGAAACAATTCATGTGAAAGTTGACTTCATAAAATTTTGTTAAGGTTCGTAAATCATCTAATGTACTAAGTCATTGGTTTGCTCAAAAGCATTGAATGGTATAAAATTGTTTCTCTCAACCAATTTTTCTGTTTTCTTTGGTGTGTTTATTTCTATATCATTTAATGGTATCATATTATTCATAATGTATGACCTCTTTCATCGGTCATCATAGAATCCTCATTTGTGACATTTTGAACTTAGTTATGGAAGCTAGAGATATTAATTTGACTCATGGTCTATGGGCCAACCCTTACCCACATTTGAATAAGTCCTCTTTTATGGGTCACCTAATAAGGGGGCCAAAAAAAATTATTGTGTCCCAAAAATCCCTCTCGAAGTGGGTTAGTGTTGGGGTTAAGGTCGACTTGGCCTCACTAAGACTTTAATTAACTCTTAAAAACAACACATTGAGCCTGTGTCAAAGGTTGAGCTCAATCATCTTGGACCGAAGGCCGAGACGAGCTATTTAATGCTGAAGGTCAAAACGGTTCATCTCAGGCCGAAAAACGAAACGAGCTGGCTCAAGTCGAATGTCAAGACAACTACCTAGGGTCGAAGGTTGACACGAGCTGCCCAAGGTCGAAGGTTGAGACTGATTGTCTCAACATGAAGGTCGAGACGGATCGTCCTAGGCCGAAGGTCAAGATGGGTCAACAGGGGCTAAATCTCGAGATAGATCATCTCAAGACAAAAGTCAAGATGGGTTGTGCTAAGTCAAAGGACAAGAAAAGTCAAAAGTTCAGACGAGACATCTTAGTCTGAAGGGCAAGATGGACCACTACAGGACAAAGGTCGAAACGGGGTAGCCGAGACCAAAAGTTTAGATGGGTCATTCTATGCCCAAATTTGAGATGTTTTGTCTCGAGCTAAAGGTAGATATGGGTTTCACCGGGCTAAAGGTTGTGACGGGTCAGCCCGACACAAAGATTGAGAAAGATTATCATGGGCAAAAGTTAAGATGATTCGTTCTAAGCAAGCTGATGTTGAAGGTGGAGATGAATAGTTGCAGGCCAAAATTTGAGATGGGTTGTCTCATGCTTAAGGTCAAGAAAGGGCCGTTCAAACTAAAGGTTAAGACAGGCCATCTCAGGTCAAAAGCCATGATTGGCCATCTTAGGTCAAAAGCCACGATGGGCTAGCCTAGGCCAAAGGTCGTAATAATTTGACTTTTGTTGAAGGCTGAAACGAGCGACCCGTGCTGAAGGCTGAGACGAGTTGTCCTAGGTTGAAAGCCAAGATGATCGAAGGTCGAGACAAGCCGATTCGGGCTGAAAGACAAAATGGACTATCTTGGGCTAAGCATCGAGATGGGCACTGGCGGAACTACCTAGGGACATAAGGGAGCCACGGCTCCCCCAAAATTTTTGAAAATTATTTTTTTATATATATTTATTTATTTATTAAAATTAAATTTATATATTACTTATATCAAATTTATGTTATGAAAAATTATAATAAAAGATAAAATAAAAAGTTTAATGAAGATATTGATTTATAAAAGACATTAGGGTTTTTTTTTTCTGACTATAAAAACTTTTCATCATATAAATTATCATGAAAGTGTGTGAGGAAAAATAAATACAAAAGAGATAAACAGAGGTTGGGGAATACATAGTTTGAGATTGAAGTATACATTCTCGGATGATCTCTCACATATCTAGGTTAGTATCTTATTATAATTTATATATGTTAAATTTATTATTCTTTTTAGGACGTTTCTTCCAAATTAATTTTATCCCAAATTAGTATAAACCCTAATTATGATTTTAGGATTTTTTTTATGAAATTTGTATGAACCTTAATTATAATTTTTCCCAAAATTATTATAACCCTTAATTATGAAATTTAGGGATTTTATGTTTTCTGCTGCCTATTTAATTAAATCTGTATGGGTTTTGTTATGTTTTGCATTGTGATAATTGTGATTTGTGAATATAAATTTTATCTTTTTCTCTAAATAGGTGGGAAGTGATAAATTTATATTAGAAAGAGTATGGCAAAAAGTAAAAGAATTGATTCTTTTTTGGAGAGAGAAAGGTTTGTGATAAAAATGAAAAAAAAAATGCATCGACATTAACTAAACTCATGATTTGGTATGATATAATAACGAAGGATAGTGATATTTTTTTGAATTCTACTATAATGTGTGCTTGTTTTAAGCAGAGAAAATGAAAAGAAAAAATAAAAGTTTTTTTTCTAATTAAAAAAAAATTAGATCTAACAAATTTAATTTGGCGCCCCTTAAATTTTTTTCCAAGTTCCGCCACTAGAGATGGGTTTGCTTGGGCCATAGGCCGTGACTGACCGATCCGAAATAAATGTTAAGATATGCTGACCCGGGTTGATGGTGGATACTGGTTTGCCCGTGCCGAAGGTTGAGACAAATTGCCTCGAGCCGACAGTTGAGACAAGCTGTCCCGAAATGTCCTGAGATTGAAATGGGTCATCTCTAGCTAAAGTTGAAGACAATTGTCCCAAGACCAGGGTCAAAACTGGTTATAATAGACTAAAGGTCGAGGTGATCAAACCTAAGTTAAAGTTCGTGACAAGTCAGCCCCAGGGGATGATAGGGGATGATAGCTCTGTTGGCTTTCAAATTGAAAGTTTTTTGGTCCCATGAACTTTTTTGGCCCCAATCCATATGTGTCAGGATGATACCCTATATAGTGGACCAAATTAACAACCCTAATGGAAGCCGTGTCAACTGACTTCTTTACTAGTTTAGGTCGTGATTTATGAAAATTAGTTATGTCATTTATTTTTATATAAACAAGATCTTATATTGAAAGTTTTAACTAACCAAGAGTTGAGAGTCACTCTGAAACTTCAAGTGGTATATGTTTGATAGTAAATTTCGTATCATTTATATAGATTAAATTTGTTAATATTTCAATTGAATCACAATATTTTTTGTATTTTCTTTCTTATTCTTTCATGTTCATCATCTAGTTGTTCTTACGAGTTTTGTTGTTATGATTTCTCATTCATTTGTGTTGATATTATCTAATGAGTTTGTTTGAACTATTTTACGGCAGTGAAATTTATTTTCCTCTTAACGATGTGTATGAAAGATAAAACTAAAAATATTGATATGACATGGGCTGCATAAATTTTCACATCCCATTGGAACCTAATGTGGTTTAGTAGATTCCATTTTGCATAGTTTTGTAAGTTCCATTTTGTCCTTAACATATAAGTAATCCATTCCATCTCAATACACACTTGCTAAAACCAAAATCTCTCTTTCGTATTCAAACTCATCTTGGTCTGAACAACTCAAACTCGCGCACAAAGTATACCAATGGATGTATAAACTACAATTTTCATTAATTGATAATCAAATTACATAATCTAATAGACCTTCCCATTCAACCTTACAAAATTCATGTAATTTTCTACTTTAAAATACAATTAAATTGAAGAATCCTCATCACTAGGTAATTTAAACAACATAAACATAAGATTACATTTGTTTTGTATAACATTACAAATCAAAAGAAAATCGACATCTACAACCATTCTTGAAACATCTTAAATTTTCCAAATACCAATTGAAAAATATGCAGTTAAAAATGGTCCAACAATAGAAAAATGGTACAATTTTCTATTGTTAAAATTTTTTCCAAACATCTTAATACCTTTCATATAGTTAAAAATGGTCCTACAATAGAAAAATAAATTTTACTTATGGATCACTAATCAAATCATACAAGTAAACTTGACAACATACTTATTACTCAATCCAAAATATTAATGCATTAAGTTTATAAATTCTTCGTGTCCAACTTTTGCATTTCTCAAAATATTATGAAATTCACAGAGGAATTGGCGAACATGTCATCTGATAGAATGTCAAAGCTACATTACTTAACATTACCATAAAAATTATAAAAAAACATAGATAATGTCATTTTCATTTATGATTTAAAAGTAAGAAAAATACACTTTTATAACAGAAAATATACTAACAATAAAATATGATTTGAATATTCAAAGACCATGACATCC
>Ga0214542_1007074_pt1 | contig 19853 bp, 2 predicted proteins | sample CNSS1metaG_FD_160096 | JGI IMG/M metagenome (GOLD analysis project Ga0214542, IMG submission 160096) | Root nodule microbial communities from cowpea collected in UCLA plant growth center, Los Angeles, California, USA - CNSS1 | ecosystem: Host-associated > Plants > Roots > Nodule | place: USA...
TTTCTTCTTATAATTATTTTTAATAAGTAAAAAGTATATCATGATAAAATATATTTTTACTGTTTAAACTACATTTAGATAAAATATGAAACGTTAGTAAAAATAGAAGATTTTCTAATTGTTTTATTTAAAATAAATAATACAGTTTAAAAAAAAGGATGTTACATCCATGGTCAAGTATTTATGTGTTGGAAAACCTTAGGGCAATAAGGTTTCTTGCCAAGTATTAACTAAAATAAAGTAGTCTTCGGGGTGAATATCTATTTTATTCAATTATATGTTTATATTGTTACGAGCTAACTCTTTTTGTTTGTGTTTGGCGATGATCGTGTGACTTGTCACACGTGAGCAAATGATGTTCTAGGTGATGCTGGAGACACATAGAGAAGATGAAAGAGCGTATATGGGATTTTGGTTATGATTATCTATGGTTTTAGTTTTATTCAATTACTTTTGGAAACTTGTATAACAATTGGTTTTATGTATTTGATAATTTCAATTTACGTGCTTTGAATAAATTTTAAATTTTCGTATATTTAGGAATAATAAATTATGACGTTTTGAATTTGTTAATTATTTATTTTATTAAGTAATTTCTAGTAGGGACGTTACAACATACATGCTCCCTATAGCTTGGGGTCTGTCACCCGTATTCTTATTCTGAGATAACTACTAAGGTTGGGCCACTATTCTTCTGCTGCAAGGACAATCCTTTGAAAAATGCCCCTCCACACCACATAAGTTACACCTGTTGTAACCACCCAACTCAGGACAAACACTCTTAAAATATGGTCCTCCACAAGGATAACATTGTACCCTGCCCTATTGGAATTAATGGGAAGAACTCCCTCTAAACCCCTCAGGTTGAGGTTTAATGTTTGGTTTCGTTTTTTCTTCCTGCCTAGCCTTGGACCAGAAGGTTCTCCCACCTTCTGTTGTTACCTTTGTTGAGCCTCAACTTCAGCCTTCAACTCCTCTATAACCCTGGATTTCTTTATAAAGGCAGGGAACTCCTTAATAGAGAGTGGCACCACCATCATCTTGATGTCACCTCTCAACCCATTCTCAAACTTCATACACCTCCATTTTTCAAAAATTAGCAAGGTTGAAAACTCCCCACATGCTTAGCTAGTTGGTGCTTTGAGAAGTCTTCCAAACTCCACTCATTTCCTTGATAGGTAGAAACTTAGGAAGAGCCTGTTGTTGTTCTAATTTGTTCCAGATAATACAAGGTAGCCAAGTGCTGCTTTTGAGCTGCTTCAGAAGATACCCAAGCAACTTCCATCTGTTGTAAGGATGCCTAGTATTTTTGTATCATGGTAGCACTCTATTGTTGAAGAGTTGCATCCATAGGTTCAATGACCCTTGCCAAATTAGGCATATTTGAGTTTGGAGATGGCCTAAGTGTCATAATTCTTCTTACACAAAGAAAAACTAAGCAGACATAAGACAAAACATCTTCCTCCTTAAATGGTTCAACTACTACAACTTCATCTACTCAAATCGGTGATCATTGCAAAAGAAAACAAACAACATAAGACAAAACACATACAAGAAGGGTAAGCTAATGTTCAAAAATAGATTTTCAAATAATAGTAATACAATTAATATTTCATTCAAAGCATTCATACAAACAAGCATATTACAAATAAAGACTTATAAAGGACTCAATTATCAAGATACATGCATTGATATCACACTCTGGCAAGTTATGCACTTTGTGGTGGCCTCTACTACTTTGTAGAGCCATTGCCAATGGATTTCACTCTACCGCATACAAGATTAATCCATTATCATCTTTCGTCAAGGTAAAGACTCTAGAATATGTTGTCCTGCTTCTCTTACCACATACCATATCCTTTTCTACATGAGACTAGATAGTTGTTAGAGCACTAGGATAACTTCCAATACTGAATCCTTATATCAATGAATACATTAATAAAACCCAATTCTAATCCTCCTTGGATTAATATCAACCATCCTTTTACATATGACATACAAATAATTCCTTTAACTACTTATAATAGTTCATCAAACATACCAAAAAACAGTGAACATGGAAATGGATAAAACTTTATTAGTCTCGCTCAACAAGAGTATCCATTCGCTCAATGCATGGTGCTCGAAGGCCCACTCGTCCAACGACCATACATCTCATCCAATGACATTGACATTGACATTGAAACTCACAAAGTTTAAATCATCTAAAATTCGTCCAACGAGACCTATCCTGCCCAACTACAACCAAGTCAGTGAATTCTCTGACTTTGGATTCACCCAATGAGAATATCCTCTCCCAGCGTCCACCAAGTCAGGGCTCTCTAACTTTGGTTTCGCCCATCGACATAGGTCCTCATCCAATGAGTTTGCATAATTTTACAAAATACACGGTTATGCATATTTATGCTATTATACATATTCCAAGTCTAGCCAATACCACACAAACAAAAGTTTAGACATACCAATTACAATTTACACAACATTCATAGTGTAACACCCCAACTAAAACTTGGTGCTACAACATGTTCTTTACTTGTCTAATGTATCATTTACTTGTGTAAGGGAAATTAATTTTTATTCATTTAACAAATACCAAACAAAAAAAAATGCATTACTCAAATGTATAGTTAGTTAAACATACATGATATTTATATGAATAAAATGTTAATATACATATTGGTGTTTGTAATATAAGTTTGTTTATACTTTTACAACCAACTAAAGATACTTTTTAGTTTGAAATACATTACAAACAAGTTACACTATATCATTTATAGCTTTAACAGGAAACAAGTTACATGAAAAGTTAAGCTACACAATCTCATTGTTACATTCTAGGTCTCCATTTTCTTCCTCTTAAAAATAAAGAAAGTAAGGGTGATTCTTTTCCTTAATTCTAAAACTTCATCATAACATTTCAAAACCTAGTTATTTGAATAAAATTGCAATTCAATGAAATAACTTCACAAAAGTTTAAATCTTCATAATATCATGAAAACATAACTAACCATGCTAAAAATATCAAAATCAAGTGAATCAATAAAATAATAATTACCATATGTTTTGAATCTAGGATATCATAATCCTCTATATTTTAATAATCATATTCCATATAATTTCGAGCTTCAACTCATCTCATATTCTTTCTTTATATATTGTGGGTCTCAAACACTACCATTAGAGTTTTTTGAATCATAATGGTTTTATGCCAATATGGATAGTGCCAACGGGCTAAAAGTTCTCACATATACAACGTGTGTGTTATTCCACCTTCCTAGTCTTACAATATAGTCAAAAGGACAGTCGAGAATAAAGTGTGAGGCTTGTGAATTTTTGAATACCTGACTAATTGTATACGTCAATCCTGGTATATATATCAACACCTTCCATCTCCTTGGTCTACCAGACCTTTCTCTAGACTCTATATCCAATGTATCTTTGTACTATCCATACAATCCTTTTAATTCTTTATTTTTGTACTTTAATTTATAATCGTTCTTTTACATTACCTTTATATGCAATTATTGAGACTTTTACAAAATTTTGGCAGCATAACGACTGCGTTTCTAATTTTTCATAATTTTCAAAATAGTCAAAACAACCAAATTAAAAAGAGTTCAAAATCAACAACCAAGCATAGATCATTCTTTCACAATAACTTTACATAAAATTAATCAAAACATTAATCATAATTAAAACATGATATTCGTATAGAATCTTATAAATAAAATAGCAAACTTGTTTTGTTTATAACTTTTTTATGTAAAACTTATAAATCTTATAAATCTAACCGTAGGTTTTCACACCCAAGGAATCCATTTTTCAGCTCAAAATTTCAAGATAATGTTTGGAAATTTCAAAATCAAGAAGATGTAATGTATACTTAAAGAAAACTTGCTAAGATAAAGACTTAGAGATTTGAGATAGACCCTCATGCCTTGGTGATGCTAATTATACTCTAAGATGGAAATGAAGACCTCAAGATGTTGGATTTCCCCCTCCTAATTCAATTGTCTTACAAGATTTTAGACCTCTCTTTCTCTAATTTGTAAGAATTTTGTGAAGAAGATGTGGGAAATGAAGTCTTATTTATAGGAAAACCTTGGACAAATGCATAAGGATTAATTGATGGTAGATTTATGAGATTCCTTAGTGAGGATAAGTTTATTTTGACAATATAGAGAAGCTTGTGTTAACATGTGAAGCCAATGTGGTATGCTTCTTGAAGATTTGATGATGACTTAATGAAGCCCTTTTTGAACTATCTTGAAGCCATTACCATTAGAATGAAGTTTACATTGATGAAGGAAAGGAGATTTGATGATATCCATGTTGATCAAGGCTAGAATGTGTGCTCTCCACATGGTTACATCATTAATAAAGTGTATTTGAAGTTTGTAATTCATATTGTAGACCTTGTAGCAATAATTAGATGTATTTGGTCTTAGGTGTGTCTTTTAATCTATTGAACGGTTTTTCAACAGGTTAGAATGTCTCTTTTAATATGTTGAATAATTTTTTAACAAGTTAAAAGGTTGGTTGTAGTAGTCTTAAACTGCAACAAATTCAATCAATTGATTTATTTTTCAATCGACTGATTTCACTAAAGTCAAGTGGAATCAACCGATTGATTTGGAAACCAACCCTCTGAATTTCGTAACAATTTGACTATAAAAGTTGTGATTTTCGAAAGAGATGCCTGTTGATCATTTTTTAGCGCGAACCTGTTCTGGAAACTTGTGAAAACTCTCTCTTTCGTGATCATACAGTTTGCAGTAGTTGAAGATTGATCTTGGATCAATTCTTGGAGCTTTTGGCTTTGTTTGAAGCTTGGAGAAAGTGGTTTGTGGTAGGTTGGGTTGTGCTACCACTGAGGTTTGATCTTTCTAAAGCTTTGTGTGTGTGTCTGGTGGTTTTCCAGGTCTACAAGAGGGTTCTTGATGTGCTGGTGTGATTCTTGTGTGATTCAAGAGTCTTTTGTGTGGTTTTTGCATATTTTGAAAGTATAAGGGTGGATACTTTGTAAATCTTTTGAAATAGTGCAAAGTCAAGCTTAAGTTGCCTTGACAAATTGGATGTAGCTCAGGTTTGAATGAACCAGTATAAAAATCTCGTGGTCTCTTCTCTTTTCTAACCTTTCTCTCTTGCATATTCATTTTAAAGTTTAAAGAACTTGTGCTTTAATCATCTTTTTCATGTTTTTGCATGTTTTCATGACATCTGCAACATTGAGCATATTTGCATAATCATTCAGAACTTGTCTTGATCATTCTTGCGCACTATTCCTGGTTTAAAACTTAAATCAGCATTTTTGCACTTTTCCCAATATTTCAGTTGATTGTTTTTCTATTTCAATCGGTTGATTATACCAGAACAGAATCTGTTTAGTAAAATCAATCGATTAACTCTGTTTTTGATCGATTGAAAGTGTACAGTTTAATAGTACTTGCATACTAACTTGGTGATCTAATTGATTCAATTAAAGGTAGTTTTTAGCTTTCAAAGATAGCCTAAATTTTTAACTAGCCAATTCAACCCCCCCCCCTTCTTGGCATTTCAACCATTTCAAAACTAACAACTTGGTTCAAATTCCCATAGGTGGCAACTTCATGCTAGTTACAAGAAGACTTGTTGACTTTCTAGAAGACTTATTCTTATTCAAAACTGTAAAATTCATATCTCTTACCACACAACTCGATTTGTAAATCCAGATAATGAAGCTAAAGTCCTATGTCTCTACAACATCTCGAAAACATTTGAGCTCAATCCAACAGTTAGTGAAACGGGAATCAAACTTTTACTCTAATAACTCAAAGTAGGACGTGAGTGACGCCAATTCAAACTACAAAAATTATTTCTCTAACCACAGACCTCTAAATCAAAATCCAAACGGTCAAAGTATTATTTCTTAAGAACTTTGTATAAAAATTTCATCCCGATCCAAAGGTTAACGAAAAGGGAATTTAACATATTTACCAAGGCAACTCAGAACTAGATAGCAAGTGGAGACCTAACATTTACACTAAAGTGCGGGACTTACTACTCCTTCCATATACCTCCAATTCAAAATCTCACCATTCATAGTGAAGAATTATGTTTTGAGAATGTTGTATAAAAAATGGAGCCTAATCCAATGGTTAATGTAGCCTTAATCACAATATTACTTAGGCAACTTGAAAATAAGAAATAGTTAGCACCCAAAAAAAAATCATCATTTACATTGTACAAATCCCTTTGTCAATTTACTTATGAAATCATAAAATTACTTTATACTACATATCTAAACAAGATAGTAAATATAATTAATATAAAATAGAGGATATTACACATAGGGTCAAATCACATTTGCAATACTAATTAGACAACATTTCCAAATTTCATAAGACAATCAACTCATACAATTTAGAATCTCTAACCCCAATTCAACATATAATACTTATCACACAACTCAATCAATTCGTAAAATTCACAATACAATCATACAATTGGTAAGTTCAACATAGTTATAACTTAAAAACAATACAATTAGTTTTCTTTACTCGTGAGACTGCTCAAACAGCCTAAAGAGTAACAAATCTCCTTAAAACTAATAGGATGCTTTATCCATACCTAGGAACAAGGTATGTCCTTAGGACCATTGATCAACAGAGAATTGTATAGAAGACTCAAACACAACATGCAAGCTAGAGGAACTCACACGCATAGGAAAAAACAAACAAACGAAGAATAGGGGTAAAAAACCAACTTATTCTAATAGAGAGTCTAGTATAGAAGTGGAGAGCTTGCTCTGAGGATCACACTAACAATCTCTGATCTTCAAATAGAGGAATAGGGAGTGACAAACTCAAGATAGAAGTGAGAAAACTCTAAAAGTTATTTTTTGAGAGATTGTGTAGTTTTAAATAATAAATCTCATTTATAAAACTTCTATTTATACTTTAATTTTTTAAAATTAAAATTAATCGAGAATCAATATTTTAAACACTTTCAGTCTTAAAATACCAATCTCTAGATCTTACATATCCAACTTTTCTCTACAAATTATATCAAATTTGTTATCTAAAATTCTCATAAATCAACTGAAATAAAATATTATAAATAATAAATAACCTGTACAGTAAATGAAATATTATGACGTGGGCCATGTTTTTCTATTTTTCTATTTTTTTAATAAAATCATGGCAATAATACTTAACATGAACACTTATTTTGAAATAAAATAGTGTGATCAGCGAAAAAACGTTACTTAACGGCTTCTATGCAAAAACAAAGGCTATGCATGAGTACTTTTGTACACTGACTGCATTGAAATAAAATGGTATTTCACTAGTTTATAATTAATGTCCAATTTTTTTTACCTTTAACATGTTTTTTTGTAAAAGTTCTCTTTTACCCTATTTTTTTAATTATACAAATAAAATATTCAGTTAATTCATTCCCCAAGTTTTAACTTTTAATCAATTGTTCATCCTAAGATAACTTATTTTACCATTCAATTAACATTTAGTAAATTTTATCATCACATTTTATTATTAAAAGAATTAATTTACCATATTTTATCGATCTATTAAACTCTTAACAGAGTAACAACGAGTCAGGTAAAGTTAGAACTATAAAATACGTTGTTTCTCACCAATTCTAGTAAAGGATGTCAAAGTGAGTCAACTCGACATGTAAACTGGAAATTTTAGTCTGATTGGCTCACTATGAGTTGAGTTAGAAATAAGTGAATCTAATCTGGCTCACTTTCTGGTGAGCTAGAAATTTTACAACCCGGCTCAATTCAATACGGGTTGGTGGGTTAAGTGGGTTAACTCAATAACCTACATAAAATAAAAAATATTTTTTTAACAATTTTCAAATATTCAAATTTGTAGGATAAAAACAATTGTCCATTTTTGGATATTAAAATTTCCAAGATCTCAAAAATATCAAAACATGCATATAAATACAATAAAATCAATGTTTATTTTTCTGGTTCAAAGATTAAAATAGATTTTTTTAAAAAAATAAGATAGTTGTGAGTTAAGTAAGCACAATATAGCTCGGACTCACATAACTTATGAGTTAAGTGAGTCCAAACCGTTTTCCTCGTAATTGAAAATTTTTTTAATTTCATAACTTAGTCTGACTCTAACCCGTAATGAGTTGGGTTAACTCGCAGTTCTGACCCATTCTGACTATCTGATTTTAGTTAAGCAAGTCACTTATTTTGTTTTTTTCAATTTTTTGAGATCAATGACATGCTAAAAATTTGATATATCAATAATATATAAAAAAATGAATGCTTTAATAATATTTTTGGTCAATAATAACTCAATATTTTTCTTTTATTTATTTTTTAGTTAATATACTTTCTATATTTTTTAAAAATATTTAATATTGATAATTAGCGTCAAGGTCTTTTAGAAAAAGATGAACGTCCACATATTAATACAATCATATAAATTTTTAACGTATTTGTTATTGGAGATGTGAAATGGAAACAAGGTGTTAAAACTATAGGATTATATTAATTTTTTAAAATACAAATCGAAACCATATTAAATAAAAAGATAAATAAAAAATATTGAATAATTATTACAAACATAAGAAAAACATAAAAAATGGCATTAAACCAAAATTAAAAATGAGACATGAGATAAAAACTTAAATAATAAAACTTATAAAATAGAAAAATAAAACATACAATCTATAATTTTATACCTATGTTTCAATTATGTTTACTTAAAAATATTGAAGAAGAAGAAGAACGACGCGTTTTGCTCTACTTGAAAGGTAAATATGTAAGGTGTGATCAATATACCTACCTTTTGGTAACGTTTCCATTACTCAAAAATTATCGTGAACTGTTTTTGTTTTTTCTTTACCACAACACAACCATTGGTAATTGGTAACCATAGCCATGTATGTCTCTCCCAAATAGTCACTGTACCAATTCTTCAGAGCCAATGTCTCACCATTATTAGGAAATTGGTAACAGAGTTTTACCTCTGCTACAAGAGTGGGACCAAAACCTAATCATTCAACCTATCCTCACCATCAAATCAGTTATCCCAAGGTTCACCTACTCCTTCACAACTCATTTTGTTACCACTTATCAGGTCCAATCAATAACAGCACCAGTTCACTAAATTCACCAAAACACATAATTCTTCACTTCAATGATCTTCATCACCATTTGTACCTGCAAGGAAAAGAAATGGTGGAATGATTGATGTGTGTGGTGTCTTATTAGGTTTTGTTCTTGGAAATATTTTATTAGATTTGGTTCTTTGTTTTTCGTGGCAGAGATTGATGTCTCTGGTGGTGGTGAATTTTATATGCGCAAGATCTCTTGTGATTAGATTGGAAACCTGAAATAATTTTAAAGGTTATTTGTCTTTTCCGTGTCTTTTCCATTACATCTACCAAATAAATGCAGAAAGAGAAATTTTCATTTTGTTGATATTATAAAACCAAAAAATAATAACTTTATAAATAAATATAATAAAATATTTACGATATAACCAACATTTTATTATAATTAATTATGTCATTCGTATTATCTAATACACTGACAAAAAAATCTCTTATAACCTCGCTCATTCGACATTAGAATTCAAAAAAATCAACTACAAAAAATATCGATGACATTTTTAAATGAAAATTGTAACGCACCAAATAATTGATAATCTCATATTAATGAAACGTCGTGTACATAAACATTCATAAAGTATAAAATTTAGGATATGAAAAAAGTCTACATTATACCAAATATATTCATATAAAAACAAGAAACACCACACTGCCAGAAACAAGGTGCAATAGTTCAAAGTAGTACTTGTCCAAGACAAGAGAAACATAGGCTAATAAAACTTCTTCTGTTATGGGCTCCATAGCGAGCCCTATACTCGTCCATGACCATCAAGTTACAACATCCCTATGGTCATTACTACTGTCAGGGATCCTCACATCTGCTCACACCAATAAAATTGATGATCATCGCAATGGAGAAAACCACACACAAACATACAAGCAAGTGAAAGGGTAAACTAGTAAAAAAAATTCTTATATCATAACACTTAACATGCAAATTCATAGTCAAGCATAAATAACAGACATCCACACATGAGATACCAAACCATTTAAGACTCCAAGACTTGACTATCCAGATTCGTATAATGAGGCACCATCACAAGACCCGTGAAATTACGTCCTAGCAGTGAGGCACCACCACGAGGCCTTCGTGGAATTACGTCCTGGCCTTGAGGCACCACCACGACACCCTTGTGGAATTACATCCATAATTTGAGGCACCACCATGAACTTTCACCCGAAGGTTCATGGAAATAAGTCCAATCGATGAGGCACCACCATGGACTCTCATTAGGAAGGTCCATGGGATTACGTCCATTAGATGAGGCACCACCATGAGCTCTCACTACAAGAGTCATGGAATTACGTCATACTCATACTTTGTACATGTTTCACCAACCAATCAGGAAGTTCCCATAAATACTAATATCATGTTGGTATGTATATGTATATAAACAACCAATCATACAACTCATATTTCCCAATTCATACACAATATAGCAACATCTTGTTCTCATCTCAACCTCATGCAATAATCATGGCATCATCCATTACACTTTTCTAGTAAAGCATTTAATTCAGGCAAGCAAGCAACCACATTAGTGAACCATTCACACTATAGCATAAAACTTGTCCCAGTCTCGCTCAGGTTAGAAGACCTCGCTCAACGAGCCTCTTCTCGCTTAGGCGAGGGCTCGACTAGTGGAACAATGGCTTCTATGATTTCTTGCTTATGCGAGCCCTCCTCGCCTGAGCGAGGTCACTGCTCGCCCAAAGGTGAGGTTCCTCGCTTGGGCTACAACTACAACGACATGCCTTAAGCTCACACGCGTTCTCGCTTAGGTGAGCCTCTCTCGCCTGAGCAAGATAGTTCCTCGCTCAAAACAAGAGCTCTCCACCTGAGCGAGAGTTCGAGTGAGAACCTGGGACTATTCCTGCAAGTCTCGCCTAGGCGAGACAAACCCGCTTGGGCGAGAACATCATATCTCGCCATTGTTCTCCCTGTAATAGCCATACATGCACACCAAAACTGCATAACCAGGCATTCCACATGTTCACAGTAGCATACAATCCATACAAACATGAAGTAAGGTTGAAAGCAGGAATTTACGGAAAGGACTAAAGGTCCTAGCTTCCTTTACCTGGAAATAGTTAAAAAAAAAGGGCTCCGACACCTGACAATTGAGCACAATAGCTCTAAGAGCATATTCAAGAGCTGAAAACAGTAAACCAATTTTAAAACGAGCTCACCTTAACAAAACCCTAGTTGGAAATCATGAAGAGTAGACTGAATGGAAAAGTACAAGTTGAAAACGACTTACGTGGAGCAAGAGGACGGGATTGAGCTAACTTGACGAGAACCAAGAGATAAACCCTAGTAGAGCCTTCTGTAAGGAAAATAGAGTGTTTGAGAAAGGAGATGTTTGCAACTGAGTGCAGAATGGGGGGCCCTGGCTGCTTTAGGGGCCTTGACACCCTTTGGGACAGCCTTTAGGCCCATCTACTTAGGATAAGCCCTTAAAATAAGGCAGAAAATAAACAGGCCTTACAAAAATCACAAAAATGACATCAACCCCATTTCAATGTATGTCTAAATTAAATTTAACATCGGTCTTTTCAATAACAGATGTCAATTAGCGTGGGGTCCCTCTATAACTAACATCAAAAGACTTTATGATATCGGTCACAACCTCATTTGACATCAAACTCATTTTAAAAACATAAAAGAAACAACGCAAGATTATTTAGATGAAATCTCTTCACTGTTCTTTCTCTTTCTCGTTTACGCGAAAGCTCTCCCAACGATGGAGTTCCATCTTAACCCATTTCACTCCATGTTAACATTGTGGTAGTCGTTTGGGCTCAAGTTTTCATTCTCTTCGATTGTATTTCACAAAGGTTGGTGTTTCCTCATCTTCTTTCCTATTTTTAGGGTTTTTTAAAATAACTAGTGTTCATATATATTACATATTGATTTCAGATTCAAAGTTGTGGTAGTGAAAAACTTTAAAAGGTCATAACTTTTGTTACAGATCTTAGATGGGGATACTACAAAAGTTAAAGTTGTTGGAAATGGTGAAAAATGGGATTGTGGTTCTAAAATTTTTAAAAATTCATTGTTTAAGGTATATTTTTTATTTTCATAGTATTTTTCACCATTTTTTTATACTTTATAGCTTTTTTTTTAGATACCCAGAGTATGTAGAAAACTCTAAAAGTTTTGTGGATGTAACTTGTATTGTATATTAATTTTTCATTGGTTCAGTAAAAGAAACTATTAGCGAAAAAAATTAAAAAAAATCCACAAATTAACATATCTTTAGAGATAACAAACATCAATCTAATGTCATCATCTATGACGTTAGAACTTCAAAAAATGTCAAAATCTTAAATATATCAGATGTTAAAAGCTTTTCTTTGTAATAGAGTAGATAATTCTTAAGATATTTTTGCTAGTTCTTCCATATAATTAAACTTTTTAGTATTTCATTATTTTTTATGACTTTTATTGTAATAAAATAAATAATTAAAATAACTAAGATAAAAAAAATAATGTAAATTTTGAACATTTTTCAGAATATTTATTTTTTTAAAACCTGATTTAAACATCAAATTTTATTTTATAAAATTACGGAAACTAAGGAATATCAAATAATAATTAATTTTATAAAGAGTACTGAGACAAATTATTTAATATGAGACCGATAATAGGTATTTATAATTTAATAATATTTTAGTTTTAATATAACGGTATATTAGTCATTTTATAAATATACTAATTTATACAAAATTATTCTATCATAATAATCAAATCATTAATAAATTCCTATTATTTTTATTCCATTTTTACTTTATTTTCCTTAAAATTTATACAATATTATTTTTCATTTTATTTCTTTATTTTATTTTCTTTTTTTACTCTTTCACCTTTCCTTCCTAATCTAAACAAGGGTGGAAAGTTTATTAACGATTTCATATTTAGATGATGAAACACTATATACTGAATGATTATAGCTTTTATTATTGAAGAATGATTATAGCTTTTATAATTGAAGAAATGTGAACATGAATTTATCTTAGAATTGAAGGCATACTCATCTTAAAACTTTCATTTTTACTTAAAAGGATTCTTGTGAAGATCTCAAAAATAATATTTTAAAATTTTTAGTGGTTTAAAAATAGTGAGATTTTTTATTTTAATATTAAAAAGTTTTAAATAAAAAAAAGTATTATGAATCAGTTTCATCATTTTAAAATACATACTCTTTCTAGAAATTATTTTTCTAAAGTTCTCTGACTTCTCTCTAGAATTTTTAACACTCTATTTGTCTATTTGAATATTGAAGACCGCTACGGTGATCCTCTCGACGAGCTATTCTCTTTTATCTTGTCAGTTTTCTTCAATTATAGAGCATCATGTGAGTTGGAAGATGTGGTTGATGTCTTAGAACTCTAAAGTTATTCTGTCAAGTTAAGGAAAACTAGTCTTGATTTGTGTTGTGTAATTTTGTTAATTTGATAATTGCATGTTGTTGTTATAAAGGTTTGGTGATGAAATTGTCTTTTTTGCTAGATCTGGTTTAGTGTGAATTGATGAGGTGATCTTGTATGATTTGGTTTATAGTTGCATGTTACAATGATTGTGCTTGTTTAGGTTGATCTTGTGATAATTGAGAGAATTCGAATTTGAGTAATTGCTTCATTTGGAACAAGCTTCGATGTTTTAAAATTGTTTTGAACCAAAGAACTAAGAGAGGGCCACCAAATTGATCAATTGAACAAGTCCAACTTCCCTCATATCGTAGATTGCATTTTTTGAGATCTAATAAAGTGTTGAGCGGAAGCAGATTGACACTGAGTGCCAGCTTTGTGCTCCAAATCTGAGAGCATTTTACATTCAGAAGTTGAGCACCAGACTGTACCGTTGAGTCCCAACTTTTGCGATTGTTATGGTGTTGAGTGGCATCAAGGTATCATTGAGCACCACCTTTTGCAAGGAGATTGGCGGTGAGAGCCAGAAATGTCACTAAGTGCCACTTTTTGTGATAGGTTTGGCGTTGAGCACAAGGTTGAGTGTCAATTTTCTCGGTTAACCCTTCTTTTCTTTTTAGCTTTTTTTGGAAGTTCTGTTGTGGAAATAAATCTTGTTTATGGCTTTAATTTTTAATGAATTGAAGTGAAAGTGTTGTTGTGAGCATGAATGATGGTGGAGTTTAAGGAATTCCATGGAGAAATCCTTATTGTTGTAACTTTAGTATATGCATTGATGAATGGATTCAATAAGCGGGTATCTTAATCCTTTAGTAACCATTCATACTCAAATACAATAAAATGTGTTATGTGGTAAAGAGTTATAGGTGGTTATAGTCTATGGGCTTATTTGTTTTTTGTGGTAGGGTGAAAATCATTTGCCATGGCTTTGTCGAGTAATATAGGCCATTACACTATAGAGTAGTAGAGATCACCACAAATGCACATGTCCAGTGAAACCAACATCAATTGCATATATCCAGATAATTGAGTTTAGAGTCATCTGTCTTGTGTGTATATTAATACATTGTACTCATTCATGCTTGAATTGTATCTAAACATGACTTATTTGGTATTAGATAACTCTTGTGTACACTATCTTACCTTTTTGTGTGTGTTTTTGTCACTTTTCCAATGATCCACCTACCAATTTGAACGAAAGTAGGTGGTGATGTGTCTATGAAGGAATGTTGTGATACTATAGAATAGTTCCATAGCTTGTAATGATTTCCTTGTATAGGAGTTAATTTTTGAAAGACTCATTTTCTCAATAGTTTTTTTTTTATATATTCTACTATTGTTATTATTATTTTGGGATAATTATATTAATACTATATATATATATATATATATATATATTATATATATATATATATACTAGCTATCTGCTTTATTTTATCGATCTTATAATATTTTATTTAGTAGTTTTATATTATTAAATGAGATGTTACATTTTTCAAAAATATTTGAAATAATTTTTTGAAACATATTAATTAATTATCACCTAACAAAATCAGTTATATTTATCCAAAAACACGTTAAAAAGTTGAAAAATACTCTAATTACATATAATTTTTGTAATATTTTTCATCAAGACACTTTTTTTGAATTTGTTCTCTTTACTCTTTAATTTCGATCTTTTGACATTCATATTTTATGTGATATCATTTTAAACTTTTATTAATTCTACGTTAAGTCTTGGAAGAAGATTTATAATATGAATTTTTTTGAAGATTATTCCCATCTTGTAATATGAATTTGAAAGTAGACTAACACTTAAATAAACTAAGTTAATTTGGAACATTCTAAAAGTAACTATATGTAATAACATTTTTCTTCCTTATTTTTTTACATATTTCTTGAATATGCTTTTGTTTACTAGAAACTCGATTTTCTAATTCTATTGTTTAAAAAAATATATTCTAAAATTATTATAGAGAAAGAAATTTTTTTAAATACCTACAACTAACTTTTAATAGCATTATTTGATAATAATATTTAAAGATAAATTTATATTTGTTTATTCAGTTAGATGAAAGTTTACTTTTCTTTTTGAATTACCTCACATATTAAACAAATTCATTTATTATTGGAGTGTCACATGTAGAAACAAACAAGATGATCAATATAAGAGAAAGATTCATATACTCATTGTTTTAAAGTAAAGGAGGGCCAAAAATCTAATTATCAAATCTAATCCATAACTATCCAAATTGCTTTAAGTCTATTTAAATGGATTTATCTCAAATTGAAATCATTATTTTGGATTTTAAATCCAATCCATTTAATTGGATATAGATTGAATGTTTTTTGTTGAATTTGAAAATCCAAAATCAAAATGCATCTATTTCATTTCAAGTTCCATAATGATAGGTTGAGCCAGACCCAAGGTAGAATTGGGTAACGGTCATGCAAGGTAGGACTAAGTTAAAACAAGTAAAAGTCAAACCAAGTCAACTAAAGCACTTGTCAAATCTAGTTGATCTAGGTCCAAGTAGAGTTGACTCAAGTCAAACCAGACCCAATTTGAGCCAAGTTGTCCCAACCCTAGTTGACTCAAGTTTTCCAAAGCCCATATTAGGTTGAGTTGGTTTGGGTCTAGATCTAGCCTAGTTGGGGCATGTCCACATTCAACCGAGTCGGGAGGGGTACAAGCTTATCCGATTCAAGGTCGATATGTGTTCAATTGTCTTAGGCTATAGCCAAATTGAGCCTCGACCCATCAAGACCAATTTGAACCTTGCCCTATCAAAACCAAGTCAAGCCCAACACAATCAATATTAGGTCAGGCCTAGCTCGATTAAGACCGAGTTGAATGAGGCTTAAGAAAAGCTAAGTAAGCCCAAACTCGAATCAAGTTGAGTTAAGTTAGCTCGGGCCTAGGTTTCGTTGTGTTGGCCTAAGCCATGGTTTAGCCAAGCTAACCCTAACTTATGTCAAGCTGAGTGGACTTGAACCCAATTAACTAGAGCTGGCCTAGGCTAGAGTTGACCCAAATTGATTAGACCTGAGTTGAGTTGAGTGGACTCAAGCCTTGGTCCAACAAAGTTAGGTCATAGGTGGAGCCAAATAGGTTTGGCTCTATGTTGAGATGAATTGACTTAAGCTCGAGTTAAGTTAAGTTGGCCTCGACACAAGTTGGCTTGGACCTCATTCCAGTCGAGACAATACAAGCACAGGTTGAGACGATTTAGCTCAAGTCTAGTGGAGTCAACTCGACCCAGACCCAGGTGGAGCTGAATTGGTTTAAGCCTAAGTGAAGGCGGTTTGACCTAGGTTTATGTCAACTTAATTTAACTTGGGTCTAATAGAGGAGAGTCGACCTAGGCTCATGAGAAGCACAATCAACCCGAGCCTAGGCTGAATCTTGTCTGTCCTGGCCCAAGTTAAGGCAAACCTTCATTCAGTCAAGTTTGGATGTCTCCACGTTCATTATAGTTGGGGCCAACTCACATTCAGTAGAGTTGGACTAGGCCTATGTCATTTTCAGCATTGGTGATAGCTCTCCCTATCAAAAAATTGAGACTTTACTTTCCCTATTCAAATACCCAAGAAAGACCAAACCTTGGTGATAGCTCTCCCTAGCAAAAAAAAAAAGAAGCTTTCTTCATGGCACCCACAGAAAGCCACAAAGGCTCAAAAACTCCAAGAAGCAATTCACTAACATTTTCAGCATTGTGTAATTCATAGAGGATGAGATTTCTAAAGATTTCACATTGATTTCACGCTCAAAATGAATCTGTCATTGACCTCCCTGAGAAAAACAACCTATATAGTTTGTTAGTTAACTATTTCAACAAGTTGATTTATCTGTTCAATTTGTTGATTTCATTTGATTTAAGTGAAATTAGTTGATTGAATGATTTTTAGCTGATTGAATATGTCAATACTAGAACTATAACAACAATACCAGACACCTACTCAATGTTAGATGCTTTTCAGGTTCAGCTATAATCTTAAAATTTCAAGATCTTCATGTGTTAGCCCGATTAAGCACACTTCAAGCTTGATCAACACATCATTTCTTCAAGTCTTCATTACTTTATCAAGTTTTCATCAATCTATCATAACCTCATCAAGTCTCTATGCAATATCTTCATCAAATCTCTATGCATCAAAATAATTTGTGTTAAAACATAGTTTGACCAAGACAATCAAGTTGGTCTTAGCCCAACCAAGACCACATGGGGTCCAACTCAATGAAGCCCAGTTCAAGTCAGGCCCATGTTAACTTGAATCGGTCCAAGTGTAGGTAGATTCGAGTCAGCTTAAGAAGAGGTCGAGCAAAGTTGGCATGCATCTCGTTCAAGTCAAGTCAGTTCAAGCTTTAGGACCATGTGACACATTAGGTTGATTAGGTTGATTTTGTGTCGAAATTAGTATAATAGACAAAAATAGATTTATTCCACTTTAAATTGGATTGAACAAATCAAAATAAGTATGATATACTTAAAATAAATTTATATTATATATATAATATATATTATTGGATTTAGAATAGATTTTAAAAAATTTAATATATAATCACTCTTATCCTAAAGTTTTGAGTTAAAGATAATATTTATTTTCTTAAATAATTTTGTTATGTACGACTGATATTGAATATATGTTTGTCAAAAAAATCCAACAAGTACTATTAAAATTGTTCGTTCATCATATAAAGAGAAAAATTCTAATATTTCCTTTAAAAAAAATTAACAAATTGAATAAAGATAAAAAGGAATTGATATAATTCTTTTATTCAACTTAAAAATTACTTTAATTAATCTGTAATCTAGAATTAATTTCTCAACTTAAAAGTTAATCATATAATTTTTCTTCTAAAAGGATGTCATCTGGTATTTTAATATGATTACGAAGAAACTGCTATAACAAGATTGATTATGAAGAAACCGACAAAAAACACTTAATAAATCAGGTTGAAAGAGAAGAGAGTTGGAAAAAACTGTCACGTAATAATGAATGATATGATGAGAAAAGGAAAAGAAATTTTAGAAAAATGATGTATAATAATAGAGGAACTAAATATCTATTTCATATAGTTTTGAAACTAAATTTATATATCTCCATCTAAATAGTACATACACACTTGTTTCCGTCCTCTGTCATGAAAGCCAGAACCACATGTGGCTGTAGTTGTCTACTTCGTACTTGTATTCCCCTTTGTCTCTGACTTCATTAATTTTTCCATCTCCTGTAAGTTACTTATATTACTACCAATGTTTTTACTTTGTGTTCGCAGGAAGCTTCTATCTCATCATTTCTGTAGCAGAACAAATTCTGCTCCTGCTTTGCTTCATCTATGTATGTCATCATTATTGTATTTTCAGAAAACGTAGAGTATTCCAAGTAGGGATGTCAAAATGGGCCGGGCCCGACGGGCCGGTCCGCCAGCCCGACCAAAAAAACATGGGCCGGGTTAGAAAAGTCAGCCCGCCAACCCGAGACAGCCCGGCCCGTCCAACCCGATAACCCGTCGGGCCAGCCCGCGGGCCTAAACGGGCCAGCCCGCGGGCCAAACGCGTTACTAATTATACATAAAAAACACGTGCAGATGCAGTGCAGCAGCGTTTTGGGAAACCAGAAAAACTCTTTTCTTCTCTTCTCCTCCACTCCACTCCACTCCACCCGCGGCCAAACATCACACTCTCTTCTCTTCTCTTCTCTTCTCCTCCACTCCACTACACTCTCCACTCCACCCGCGTTTTGGGAAAGCAGAAACCACCCACTTTTCTTTCTCCTCCACCCACGTCGCTGGCGAGGAAACACGAAGGCAGAGTGCAGGCCATTCACGACGCCACCATCGGACTGCGATTCACGACGATTCCGACGGCCACCACCACCGCGAAGATAGGTTTGTTCGTAATTTGAGTTCTGGTTCTTTTTTTTTCGATTTGTGACCTAAATTTATGATTTTCGTAACCCTAAAATTGGTTTCCCTAAATTGGAGGTTATGGTGTATGTGTGGTTGTTGTTGCTGCGATTTGCCCTTGTTTGATTGGACCCATTCTGTAAATCGTAATTGTTGTGCTGTTCTTGCTTAAAATTTTCCCCCAATTTCAATTTCGTAGACAACGAGATGTGTTGTTTTCTAAATTGGTGCGGTGGTGTTGGGTTTATTAATGATTGAATTATATGATAGAAAGTACCAAGTTGCAAAGTTGTATGTGCCGTGTTTGCAAAGCTGGGATTGAGTTGTTTGGCATTAACTTAAACTGAAATTTGCTTATACACTGCAGTATATT
>Ga0214542_1007075_pt1 | contig 19847 bp, 9 predicted proteins | sample CNSS1metaG_FD_160096 | JGI IMG/M metagenome (GOLD analysis project Ga0214542, IMG submission 160096) | Root nodule microbial communities from cowpea collected in UCLA plant growth center, Los Angeles, California, USA - CNSS1 | ecosystem: Host-associated > Plants > Roots > Nodule | place: USA...
GTCAAGTACAGGAAAGATGAAGGAGATCTCTTGCCTGATCCCACTCTCTATCGGCGTTTGGTAGGCAGTCTTATTTATCTCACTACTACTAGACCTGACATTTCGTATGATGTTCACCAGGTCAGCCAATTTATGTCTTCTCCTCGTCATCTTCATTTTGCTACGGTTCGTCATATTATCCGCTATCTTAAAGGTTCATCTACACGTGGGTTATTCTTTCCCAAAGCCTCATCTTTACAGCTTATGGCCTATAGTGATGTTGATTGGGCAAGATGTCCGGATACTCGTAGGTCTACTACCGGTTGGTGTATGTTTCTTGGTGATGCCTTAATTTCTTGGAAATGTAAGAAGCAAGATCGTGTTTCTAAATCTTCTACTGAGGCTGAATATCATTCAATGTCAGCTGCTTGTGCTGAAGTTGTGTGGTTACATAGTCTTTTGGACCAGCTTGGGTTTTCCCAACCTACATCTACACCTCTTCATGCAGACAATACAAGTGCTATTCAGATTGCTGCAAATCCAGTGTTCCATGAATGTACCAAGCATATTGAAGTGGATTGTCATTATATTTGAGAGGCTTTGACCAATAATGTCATCTCTCTTCCTTACATCTCTACTGATCTTCAAGTTGCAGATATCTTTACCAAAACTATGACTCGACAGCGCCATCAATTTCTTGTTGGCAAATTGTTGCTGGTTGATTTACCAGCATCAATTTGAAGGGGAATGTTAGTGTGTATAAATATAATTTATTTTGTCTTTAATAGATTATTTTATACACGTAACACCTAGCTGTTAGGGATTCTCAATTACTCCATGTAAATAGGAAATCTTTTATAATCTCTCCCCCTTTATTGAATATTAATGTAAAGATATTCTACAGTGCCTATTTAAGAAAAGGGTGTTGCAGAATAAAAGATAAGTCATTCTAAAATACACTCTTGAGTATTGGATTCAAGTATGTTTTCACATACCGTGATATTGTGACAAAAATAATCTTGTGAAACCTTCATTCAAAGATTTTCTACCATCACTTGTGAAACTCTACAATCTATTACAAGCAATATTTTTGACAATTTTAATCAAGATCAATACACAAGAAAAAATATAGAATAGAAACAAGGTAACCTTAACAAAGATAAAACACAACAATAAAGAAAAGATACAAACGTGAACTTCTTAAACCAAGGATTTGATTCAAATTTTAAATTAAGAAGATTCTAAGAAGTGCTTTTAAGTTCAAGCGAGAGTATCTCACAGTTGACAATGTTTTAAGAAAGAATGATTTTGATTTTGTATCATTTGATTTTGAAATAAGAGAGAGAAAATTTTGGTACTTGGTGATTATAATTGATTGAAGTCATTTTAATCAACTAAAATAGAGGTTAAAATAAGCTCTTGAGTTTGAATATGTTAAAATCATTCTTGAGTTATTTTAATCGATTAAAACAAAACAACAGTAACTTTAGTAGATTAAATAATCATGGATTGTAGACTGGAAGATGCATGAAGAAAATATGGGATTGTAGAAAACAATTGCTCTAATGAAGAGGGACATTCACACTAAACAGAATATCCACCATATTTTCCTTTTCATACACCATATTCTGTACGAGTACCTGCACCATTCTTGTATCTATGGTAAATAGGTGCATATTGTTTTGCAACCTGTTAAGGAATTTTGGGTTTTTTTCTAATGAATGAGTTATTTTTTTTCTAAAAATGATAAAACCTTATAACAAGCCTATCGTCTTGAGTTCGACTCTTGTTAGGCTCTTATTCCTATGAAGGAAGAGTTTCGAATACATCAAGTTGCCAAGTATTAATATCTAAAAAAAGGACGTTTCTTAAGGAATTTTAGATTCTTATATGAATGAGTTAACTTTTTTTAAAGAATTTTGACTCCTTATATGAATGAGCTAACATTTTCGTAGCATAATCATGATTTTATCTTTAACTTTTGTTGTAAGTTATACATCGATTAGAGATAAGATGAATTTAATATATATATATATATATATATATGATTTTGTATATTAAGTTATACTTGAAGTCCAACTCTTAACATGATATCAAAATCATAAATTATCCTAGTAAAATTTGTTGTTTGTTAAATTGAATTTCATAACTTTCAATTTATGATTAGGTTTAAAATTATATTAGAGAATATATAATCTAAGATATCTTGAGTTACATAATCCTAAATTATTCAATTTATATTACATAACTTGAAATAACTATATTTTAGATTATGTAAGTTTAAATAATGTATTAATTACGCAAAATTACATAATTTAAAATCACAGTTTAGATTATGTAATCTTTTTTGAATGAGGTAATCAGAAATATATTCTAAATTATGTCATCTGATACACTATTATAAATATTGTTGATCTTCTTTTATACTATCGAATGGGATAGGAGAAGAAAGAATTGAAATAGATGAAATAATAACCCCTTAGTCTTTCTTTCCTTGGAGAATGGTTCAAACCGATCTTTTTCCATTGAATGAAATGCCCTCTGGTTTGTTGTTCTTCATGTGAGCTGATGATAGTGTCTAAAATCAAGAAAGGTTTAAATCAAATTCAAATATACAGGTAAAAAAAAATTGAATTCTTCTATGAAAGATGAAGGATTACATTGAAGATATATAGGAATCTAGACCATAATTGTACACTAACAGAAGGTATTCTCCTTTTCAATATATACTCTGGCATTTTAAAATAGTGAAAACAATGGTCCCCTAACTATACCAGTTAGAATTATAATGCTAGAAAACTGAAATTGATATCCTATAAAATGAAGACTCAATCACCAACATGTTGAAAATTGAAATCCAGAAGCTTTAGAGTGACTGCAAAATTATACACTGATATCCTTAGAAGCTTGGAATAATATAAAGATAGTTGCATAGCTGATTAACCAAAAGCCACCCATGTCAGAGCAAAAGAGTTTTGTGTGTGCACAGTTTGGAACAAGTTATAGATTCAAAACTCCATAAAGCTATTGTATATAAAAAGCACCATCCCTTGTGGCCTTGAATAATAACATATAAATACAACAAAAAAGTTAAAAAAGCTGTCAACTATGAAGGAGTTCACGTGATAAGAAGGTTTATTGATAGGTGGCATGGGTAACACGCGAAGAGAATCATAATTTTTGAGAGGTTCTGATGGTTCTAGGTACAATTTGTGGTCTAGTTTTCATCTGTACAAGCCTCTAACTTCAGAACCACCAACCTAAAGTGAGTGAGAACAAGGTGGGGAGAGAAGGTTGTGTTGGTAAATTTTGGAAAAGTGGGATTGATACATGAAGATGTTGCATACAGCTTCCTCAGCAACAAATTCCTATCAGCCACTGCCTTCAACTTGCAGAAGCCATCATTGAGGTCTGCTGATGGAGGGTAGCTAAAGCATTATCCTATCAAAATATTTAAAGATAAAGGGCAAGAAAAAATAATAGCAACTATTCGTTCAAGCCTTCTGAAATGCACGGGAAGAAACCCCATGCAGAAGCCTGACAAACCCCAAGAAACTAAGCTTCCCATCTGAGTGCCTTATCCAATCTTGAAGTACTACATGAACAGGTACTGATGGACTAAGCCCAAGTTCCTGAAATATGTCAAACATGAAGAGCTTAATGTACGTGTGATGAAGGATTATGTTAAATGCAACTGATTAAGAATCTCATTTCAGGTTATCTGTCATGTTGATGAATGAAGACAATTAAACACATGCAGATACTAACTTAATAAGTGTCCGTTTGAAAAAACGTAGCATCTTTGGCATTGCATCACATTTAATCATTTGACAAACATATTGGTATTAAGATACAACGGGATGTGAAATTACCGAGGCAAGTTCCTCAATCATAATTGGTCTATTTCCTTCCTTTTCAAAAAGCTCATAGGCTCGCCTTGCATGCTGCTCCCAGCTCTCCATTCCCTCTAGTTGGTGCATACTTATAGCAGCAGCACAAAATTCCTCAAAATCTAGTTTCCTATATTGGATAGAACTAACCTGCAACAAGGATAACAAATTAACTTTTCAGTGAAGCTGATTTGTTAAAACAGTCAATTAGGAATGACTGACAATCCCTCGAACTTACCATATTCACGTAATCTAAGACCCTTGAATCCTTTGAAGCATCTGTGGAGCTCCTCAAAACAGCCTGCCAAAATAACCGTTAATGCCTCGAAGAAATTTGGAAAAGGAACAATAAATTTTAACTTCAGATATGTGCTGACCGTCTTAAAGTTCTGCATAGAGATTAATCCACTCTTGTTTGGCCCTAACAGTGTAAATTGATCTCTGAGATAAGCTAGCTGAGCTACTGTTAATGTCTTTGCAAGAGCCTGACAGATTGAGAAATTTAATAAATAAATATCCACGTTTCTAAGAGAAATTGCAAACTTTTACTTCAAGAAACATGAAATGGTTTATTGCACATGCAAATGATGACAGGCAAGTTCTCAAAAACTCTCCTCAACCAGTCATTTAATTGACTTATCCTTAATTGATCAGTGCAGAGATTTCTATGATTCTTCAGTCAGTCATTTAATTAACTTATCATTAATTGATCTAGGAGATGTTTCATATCACAAGTTTCTAAATTTAACTATGTGGATTCCACAGTACAAAATAAAGGGGAAATTAACCAGAATATCACATGATATAAATAGAATGGCTAAAATAGAGAAATGCATAGGAGGTTAGTTGTGATCGCAAAATAGTTATCAAATTCAAAAGTTTTACGTTGTTATACATTCAGCCATATCCTTGGGTAGTGAATGCTGGGCTTTAAAGGGACAAAAAAATGGAAAGGTAGGACTGTGGGAGAAGTAGAAAAGAGAAATATAAGATGGTTTTTACGGAATTATTTTACGAGATTGGTGTCATACCAATTGAAGAAAATTGGTTAAGTTAGTTTGGACACGTAAAATGAAGGCAACAAGAGACACTTGTGAGAAGAGTAGATTGCATAGATTTTAGTTCTGTGAAAAAGAAGAGAGGACCAAGACACTAGAGGAAGTGGTCAAGAGGAATCTAATGGTAAATAATATCTCTGAAACTTTCTACTTTAATCAATATGAATGCCATCATATGATCTATGTACCCGCCTCTTCTTGATATAAAGATCTGATTGTTGTTGCGAATGGAAGTCGGAGTATACAAGCTAGAACAGTATTGCAAGCAGCCATTTTTAGTGTAATAGTATTGATATCAAAAAGTAGGAATTCCATTCGTTTGATAAAGGTATGATAGTGAAAATAGGATTTATTCAAAGGTAAATTTGGCCGGAAATCACTGTCAAGAAGCAATGAAATCTAACATAACTGAGTTCCTACTAAGATCCCTAATGTCATTCCAGTCTTATGACTTGTTCTTTCTGCTAGATGGATCAAATGCAATACTGATGGAGCTGCCAAGGGCTCCAGGGTACTGCTGCCTTACCAAAAAGCATCAATTATGAGCTATTTTTCACAATTCCTTGGGATGCCAGTTGCCTTACAAGCAGAAATTATATGTACTATTTTGGCAAATGGGATTGCTTTCACTAAAGGATGGTTTAGGCTTTGGTTGGAATGTGATTCTCAATTAGCTATCCAGCTATCCGAGCCTTTAAAAACTCAACCATTGTTCCAAGGAGATTGCATAATAGATGGCTTAATTGCATGGAGAAGACAAAACAAATGAGGATTCACGTGCAAAAGTTAGGCAATTTTGGTATTGGTTCACAATGTTATACAAGGTGGGATAACCTTCTGTTAATTCTGGTGTTTTTCAGAGATAGATTTCAATTCCCTTGTTGCAGATTTTTTCAGTAATTTGTTGTCTAGTCCTCCCACCTTACTTTTTTCTCTCCTTTATTTTATAGATTTGGGCGCAGTTGTTGTTAATTACAATGTCAAGATAGTTGAGTTGAGATGGTAATTAACATTGTGATGCTTCAGCACTAATATTTTATTGAAAAATAAAAATCAACTTGATTAGATAGCTTTTGTGAATGTTACTATAAATCAGTAAGAGACATTAAGTCTGAAATCATTTATTGAAAACTTGTTGAGTTTCCAAGTAGTTGTCTTGTCATAAACTAATTTAACATGTGGCAATGCATGATTAGATAGTACCATAGGAAACTTGTACCAGTAAAAAATCCAAAACCATAGCAAAATAAGACCAGTACCACATACCCGTAAAGCAGATTTACGTAAAGAAGATGAGCAAATGTACGCTTTAACAAGCTTGTGGATTATCATATCCAAAGGTATCCTCATATCATCATGATGATTCACCAGCCATGGATGACCTGTGCATAAAACAAGGCTATAATAAGCAAGAGAATCAATGAGATCAAAACGTAAGAATACTAATACCATATATGCACCACCATGGGAAATGGAAAGACATACTTAGTGCCTGAGCTGCAGTCAATCTTTTACGATAATCCTTATTCAACAACCTCTTTACAAAATCTTTTGCATCAGCAGATAAAGAAGGCCAAGGAGCCTCATCAAAACTTGGATCTGCCTTAAGTACAGCCCGAAATATACCAGATTCGCTCCGAGCCCAAAAGGGACGGCTCCCACATAAAAGAATATAAGCAATTACACCAATGCTCCACATATCTGCTTCTGTCCCATAAGATCTATGCAAAACTTCTGGGGCTACATAATAAGCACTTCCAACAATATCATTCAACCTCTCATCTGAAAAAGAAAATCGGATTGTTACCACTAGTTGTTTATATTCTCTGTTAATAAAACAACAGAAATATGAAAGCAGGGAATATGCCAGACCTGGCTTCACATAGTCAGACAATCCAAAATCAATGGCCTTCAACATGGAATTTTCATCCTTAGAAGTGAAAAGAAAATTCTGAAGCATAAAACCAGTATTCACGGTTAGAAAAAACAACAGAACAATCTAAAGTGAAGGAATATATACAACCATCTAAAGAAATATCCATCTGCATTTGTTATTTGTTTCATAATTAGCATTAACACAAACAGTTGTCATTCAGAATTGTTATTAACCTATAAAGAGTGAAGATGAAATAACTCCGGTATATGTCATCCATTCATATTCACTCCATAACTATTATTTCCAGAACTGGAAGTGGCACAAAAAGACGTGCTTCTTCTAAAGTGGAAAGTTAGGTTTGAAAACATACCTATTGTAGAGACATGCTAAAAGGATACCCAAACTGAAACGAAACTAACATTCGGGGCATCTAAAATATAAATCTATAATGTAATTAATCCCAAAAAACAAGAATACCTAGATGCCTAAGTTTCTCAGCTTCCACAAAAATTAAAGTTAAGAAACTTTATAACTTGCTCACCTCTGGCTTGAGATCACGGTGAACAACACCCTGCAGATGACAAAATGCTACGACACTTAATATTTGGATCATAACTACTCTGGCATCATTTTCTGGGTACTTTCCACCCCTACATTCGACAATTGAACTTGTAAATGGTTAGAATGTTAATATATGCTATGCAAGGGTAAAATAATTAAACCACCGTGTCTCTTTATACTTTTTTCCCACTATTGTGACACAGAAAAGGCAAAATTGGCAAACATCATTACCTGGAAAGAATCCTATCTAGCAATTCCCCTCCTTTGCATAACCTGAGTAGCATAAGACACATAAGAATGTAAGCTCTTAATGTCTTAACCCAAATTAACAACTTCAAGTTTCTTGCTTAATAATTTCAATCTTGGAAAGAAGAAGAAAAAAACAGATTCAAGTTTGTAAAGGGGATTCACAACATTGCTAAAAAAAAGAGTACTAGTTCAACTTACTCCATAACTATATAAACGTTTTCATCATCTTCATAGGCTTCATAGAATTGCACCAGATTCTTATGTCCTGTTAGAGCCCGCAATATCTTCACTTCTCTCCTTACATCCTCAATGGCAATTGCTGTAGTCATCTGCCAATCACACCCACTTGCATAATAAACAAAAGAGCACACTGGTGCATGTAACTAACACAACCAAGGTTTTAAACCACACTCACAGGAACAAGGAAGCAGTTTCCTCACAATCTTTAATATTTACAAACAAGTGTATTTAGGTTTCGACAAGTTTATCTATAAGGACTTGTTGGAGAGAAAAGTGTAGAAAGAAAAAATTACACGAACTTCTCCATCAGTTAAAATTAGCTTAAGCACAGGCCAATTTGCAGAAGCTCTCTTGTATAGCTTTTCTAAATTCTTATTTTTAACTTCTATAAGCTGATTTTAACTCATGGAGAAACTCATCTTAGTTTGTTCTTATTATTTTTCTCTCTATAAATGCTTGTGTAAAAGTTTGTCTAAACAGATCCTTAATGGATACATTAGCAGTCACAAAAACTCTAACTAGGGTTAGTTTCAATTACTATTAGTTGAGTTTTTTTTTTTTGTCTAACATTGATGGAAATCCAACATCAATTGAAATTAATTTATCATCCAACGTTAGTTTGTGTTTTCTTGACCAACATCGGTAGGACATTTTCATCTATTAAACAACATACTACTAGTTTTAAATTATTAAATGCTTTTTAATATCAAAACAATCTTTTATGTTTGAAATACTTTATCTAAACAAAAAATAAAATAAAATTTTATACGTTTAAACTATCTTATGCAAATAAAACACTTAAAAAATAGAATAAGTTGAATTGAAAGTAATTTAAATTGAATGTATTTTAACTTTCTTGAAATTGTGAATATATCTGTCCAAACACAGTGTAAAAGTATTGGCGTTGCAACAGAAACTGTCACATCAAACATTCTCCACAACAATTGTAAGTGATCCCATTGCAAACGCAACCACAGGGAACAGCTCTATTTAACTAACTCAACTTATCAAGTATCAACAATGATAATAATAAATGAGTCATTATATGTTTTTGTCTTTAAAAATAGGGTTAAATATGTTTTTGGTCCCTCAAGTCTCAGTAAAATTTTGAATTAGTCTCTCTTTAAAACTTTTGACCAATTTAATCCTTCATCTTTAAAAATGCATGAATTTAGTACTTTTAACCAAATTTTGTTAAGTTTATCTAATGTTTCAAATGTATTTCATGATAGTATTTGAATTGTTTATACCGTTTGACACATTTTAGCTTCAATGTTAACTCAAATATTATTATAAAATGCGTTTGAAATGTCAAATAAACTTAACAAAATTTGGTAAGAAAGACTAAATTCATGCATTTAAAAAGATGAAGAACTAAATTGATATAAAGTTTCAAAGAGAAACTAATTCCAAAATTCATTGAAACTTGAGGGACCAAAAACATATTTAACCCTTAAAAATACTATGTTTGCTCTTATAACTTATCTATCTCTGTTTTTTATTATAAGACCCACATGAAAAGTGATATTTGTTTCTATTTTATAATAATTAATCCATAATTTCTTTTTTCACTAAATATTTGTAGACTAAAACATTACTCATAATCAGTTAGGGCATAATTGATGAGTACTTGAATGAGTTAGTTCTCTTAATTGTGCAAGTCCTACAATATATAGATATAATCATTTTATACAACTATTTACCTTAATTCTTCGATTGTTAAAAGTGAGCATTTAATAGATGAAAATTATAGATGAAGTTTTGAAAAGTTATTCTATCTATGTTTGGCCAGGTTACATTTTTAATGTTTTTAGGTTATTTTTACAAGTTGTTCATATCATTGTTTTTAAGAAATTTTGATAAAGTTATTTCATCTATGTTAAATAACTTTTAGCTTATTCTAATAAGTTGTTCATATTATTAGTGATTTAAGATAATCTACCTAGATGAACTTATATTTTACCATCTTACTCCTTAAAATAAAACCCTAATGTCCACTTATATTGTTATATTTATGGAATATTATTTCTTTTTCAATACTACGTTATTTAACTGCTTGGATCATCACACCAAACTTATTATTCAATTGATGAAAGAGTAAATTATCCAATCATAAATAAAACCCAACTCAATTTAATTGGATTGGGTCAAGTTGGGTCATTGGGCGACCCAACCCAACCTGATGAACACACTTATATTATATGAGTTTTCTCCAATAAATTTTATTAAACAACCTCAAGAAGCTATATGCAGGTATTTCGGTATTTTGGAGGAAAGGCGTTAAAAAAAGTGAAAAATATTAATTAAATAATGAAACATAAACTATCAACTAAATTAACCAATTTCTATAATGTATCAAAATTAAATAACTAACATAAATGAAACAAGTGAAAAAAGACAAAAAAAAAAATACTGTTTCTATTCAATCACAGAATTTAATTAACCAAATTTTCAAAAATGTCGCCTTACGCCGGAAACTTTTTCAGAATTTGGTATCCGGATTCGAAATCTAGAAGTTCTCCACTTTCTTCTCAAAAAAATTAATTAAAAAAGATAAAGAATTTAGAGAAATAAATTTTTTTTAAAAAAAAAAATAACTATTACACTCTCGTGAAACCAAATTCCGACCAATTTTCCGGGATGCTATTTCGCGTTTCGAATTTAGCTCCACGAAACAAGCGTATTCTTCTGACAAACAATGTTTGCAAGTTTCATTTGCAGAAAATTCTTTTAAAATATATAAAAAGAAGTGAAAATATTATTAGTGTGAGATGAGACCTTGGATTTTGGAATGACTTTGACGGCAACGTCGATGCCTTTGAGGGGGCCCTTCTTGGGCTTGGCGGAGCAGGTGTAGCCGAAATGGCCGCGGCCCACTTCTTCGGCGAGCTCGTAATGGGCCGAGAACTGTTTGGCGAAGCCGAAGCTCTTATCCAGCCCAATCTCACACTCGCTGCCTTCAGGTATGGAGGCTTCGTTCGGCTTCACGGAGCCGTGGCGCCGGGCGAGGAGCGCGCGAATGTGCTTGGCCGGCGACGGAGGAGGGAAGGGACGCTTGAAGATCCTCAACGGTGTGGAACTCACGCTGCTAGGGTTTGAGTTCGCCGGCGAGTTTTTGAACCAACTCTGCAAAGGGCTCGGGCTGTAGAATGGGAATTTCGAGGGTTTGGTGGGGTTCGTTGTTGTTGTTGATGACGGAACTTCGTTCGGGAATTCTGGGTTTTCTCTCTCACTCTGCTGGGTCTCGATGGGTTTTCCATGGCAGATTCCCATCAAATCACTTCAACAAACAATGATACCAACCAGAACCACAAAATATTTCACCAAAGTGAAATTCGAGAGATCAGGGAAGTCCCCAATTCAGAGCATTCTCAAGCTCAGATATTACACAGTAAAAAGAAGAAGAAAAAAGTGAGTTATGTACTGTAAGAGAGAGAAAATGAGCTGTTTGGAGAATTTCTTCAAAAAAAAAAAGAAGAAGAAAAGATTTCAGAAAAGTTCAAAACTTGAGATCAGGGTAGTGTCAAATTCAGAGGCTTTTGAAGCTCAGATATTGATAATTGAGAAAAATCAAAGGATAACAGAAAATGAGTTATGTACTATAGATATAGAGAGAGACAGAGAGAGAAAGAACTGATTTTTTTATTTTTGTGGGGTTGATCAATGAAACCCAGAAAATAATATGAAGGAGGGGAATTTCTGAAATGAAAAGAAGGGAAAGATTTGTGGAAGTGGATAGGGTTTTTGAGGGATGAGAAGTGGAAATCTGAGAGAATTGATATTTTGGAGAAGAATGAAGAGAATTTAGTGAGAAGAAGAAGAAGAAGAAGATGAGGGAGAAAAAGTGTGGGAAAGGAAGATGCTTGCTTAGCAGAAGCCTGAAGGAAAAGAAAACCAAGGCTCCTTTTTCTGCTTTTTGTAAGGCTTTTTTTTTTTTGTTTAATGTTATTTTATTGTGTGTATATGTTAGTGGTTGTTTTGTAAAGAGTTGTGTGTAGAAATACACTTTATCAGAGAGGGTGTATTGTTTGTTGTCTGACAATAATGGTGAGTGGGGTAGGGTTTGGATCCTTCCAGCCTGTCCTTATTGATCCCACAAAAAACTTAGATGTGTTTCTATGCATTTCATATGGGAACTGCCTCACAAGAACATGTCAAAAAAACTTCAAACTTTTTTATTGGATATTACTGAAATATTTTCAAAAACAAGAATTGTTCTTTTTTTCTTAATATGATCAAGTGTTTCTTTGGAACAAAATCTTCTTATATTATTACCTCAAACATCAAATTATAAAATTACTCCGATCATCATATATTTAAATATTATCCGTTACGAAATATATATTTTATGAGTTTTGTTTCGATGTTTTGAACAGAATTTAAGAATTGGGTTTAGGACTCATATTTTTTAAGTTGATTAGGTTATTTAAGTTTACGGGTTGAGTTTATGAGTCCTAATATTTAATAGGTTATGTTTTTAATTTGAGTTTACAGTCAAATTTACAGATTAATTGTAAGAGTTGTGGTTATGAGATAAATTTATGATTAATTTTATTAAATAGGTTTACAAATCGAATTTATGAGTCAAATTTTTATAATCGTGGTCAAAATAATTATATTTATAGTTATAGGAATAATGTTAGTGTTAATACGGTAAAAGTAATGAAAATAAGAAAGTGGAAATTTTGAGTATAGATAAACTTTGAAGTTTGACCTTATTTTTATAATTGGCTTTGAAAGGCTGTCTTTTTCTGCTTTATCTATTGTTTTAAATTGTGCATGGTGGGTCTGTGTTGTTTTGACAAATAAGTGGGTAGAGAATGGGGAAAAAACATTTCAATTGAGGGGGAAAACTAAAGCTCAAACAACATTTATGTGGTCGTTTTGGAGTCTCCTTACAATTCTTTTTCGTTGTTATCTAAGGTTTTCTAATTTCTTATGTTAAATTAATGATGTTTTTTAATTTATTTATTGATGATCGAATCTATAATTCCTTTTTTTCTTTCAGTGGAATCGATTCAATTATGTATTGTCACTTGTGAGATGCAATCAAGGGAATGTTGCATGCAAACTTATTGACTTAACATAAAATTCTAACAAATTCTAACAAAAAACATTCATCAAACATTAAATTCATAAAAAATTCAATTAAAATTTTACATGTAGTGATAGCAATAACATGTCAAGGAATTCCTAATATTCCCATAATTGACAGAAACATGATCTAACACTTAGATCCACAATAAATGTTCAAGTAACATTGCATGAGTTACTTAAAATTTGTCTGGTCCAGCTATGGTAACAATCCAATTTTCACTCTTCTCTATATCTTATTATCCAATCTTTTTTCTTGGTCTTGGCATGATATTGCTCTCATATCTAGGACTTTGTTTTTTTTTTTCCCATAATTTGGCACATTATCCATTACATTTGTTGTAATCCACTCAAACATGGTTAATATAGGCTTGTCCCTAACACACAATATTATATAAGTAAATGATTGATACAAGTTATTCACCAAAACATCACATTTTTTATAATAACTAAACGTATAATAAATATAATTAAATTTTTAATTGTTATGTAGAATAGAAATGTACAATAGATATAGAGATAAAATATTTTAAAATTTACGTAGCCTAAAGAGAGAAATAAAATGATGAAAAAATATATACGAAAAAAAATCTAATAGATCCCACTATTTTAAATTTTTTTTCATATTCTCTACAATTATCTATTTTTGTTCTCTCTTAGCGAAATAAATAAAAGATTAAAAATTGTTTTATTCTTTTATTATTGAGCTTTGTGTAAAAGAGTAACATCGGTGTCTTTCTTGAGTGTTAAGTATCAATTTTTTATCATTAAGTGTTGACCTTTTCAAGAATACATGTCATACAAATGTATTTGATTGTGTACAAAATATAGCCAAAATCATGGTGCAATGTCATGCTAAGTTAACCCTGATCATCACAACTTGCATTTAAGACTGATAATGTATATCTAACGGTCATGAAAAAAAGGTATGTAAATAAATTTAATCACTATGTAAGGCACAAGTTTTTTCATAATATACCTAACATTTCATACAACTTACTGACTTGTGTGTCAAAGTTTTTACATATACCTCACCTCAAATTAAACATAGAAATAAGGAGAAAACATCATTCGAAGAAGCAAAGAATGAACATCTTTGACAACAAAATAGGAGAAGTTGAGATCTTATAGGGACATTTCGATCACATATAATAACATATTGTAATGTAATATCTTTAATCACATTGTATATAACTTATGAAAATTGTGTTTGATTCCATTCATGATTATTGTTGTATTGTGTGTGTTATGTAAGCTAATGAGATAAATATAGTACTAGGAACCACATGTTTGTAAATGTACCAACTTAAAGTATGAAAAAAGTTATATCTAAAATAATGTGAACCCTAGTAAAATGTTATTTATATATGTGGTAGAAGATATGATACTAAGTATAATAATATATGGGGGTAATCAAGAGTGAACTTAATATTTGATTTTTGTGGGCAATTGTGTGTACCAAGGAACAAAGGATAAATCTAAATTTGAAATTTAAATATAGGATAAAGTTTCGGTACTAGAGGTATTAATAAATGGGAATGATACATTATAGATCTATTTGTTTATTTTTTTTAGAAAATGTCCTTTTTAAAAAAATGATTTCTTCTTATAGTGTTTAAGTAATTTTTTAAGAAACAATTTAGAGGTATTTCTCGCAAAAAAGAAAATTATATGTGGTAGGAAAAAATATATTTTTTTAGGAAACACATTAACAAACAAATATTAATTTACTTGTATGGAATCACTTAGAGATAAATTGGTTTATAATCATTGCTTTTTTTGTTTAACTCAAACAAAAATATAATTTATTCTTCGACGGTTGATGGAGCAGTTAATTGCGTTTAAATAAATGTTTCGTGTTCTTATTATGTAAGTATTTGCGTAATGATAGAGTTCAAATAGAATACTACATACGTTATTAGACTTTTAAAGTGTTGTCTAATTGATTTAATTATTTTTTGTACAGGCTGTAATTTTTTTAGAAATTAAAGGTTTTAGTCGTTTAAAAAAATAAATGTGAATAAAATGCCAAATAATTTTTAAGAAAATTTAAGTAATATTATTAAATTTAAATTTAGATAGAATTATTTAATAATACATATGATATATATATATATATATATATATATATATATATATATATATATATATAAGAGGAAGAGAATGAGGGAGAAAAAAAATGTATGGAAGGTAGATTAAGAAATTGGTATTTATATATTAATTTGAATGTGAATGGTAAGAATATAGTAAGTATTAAAGTATATTTGATTTACTCGAAGAGGAATAAAGAATAGGTTGACACGTGGTGGGGCCCAATGGAACAGCCATGAAAGGTATAACACAGTTCTATAAGATTGAGCAAAGAAGCACACACATCACATAATCCTCCAAAAAAGAAAATTAATTTCCCGTGACAAATTTTGTTTTCTAACCATTTATTTCTAAATAGAATAAAATAACATTTAATTGAGTTAATTGAGTTAATTCTGGATACACGGATCACTAATTAAATTAAATATAAATCAAATTTATCTGATTTATGTTTTTATGAGAAAGTAATTTTGTAATCTAATTCAATCTATCAATTTATTTACCTAAAGTATTTTTTTTTTTTTAATTTGTTTTATGTATTTATTGTAATTAAATCATAGTATATTTATTCAACTCATCCATATATATTTGTATAATTAAACTCGATTACAAATCAACTCATTTCTAGTTCAACTTAAACTTGTTATTTAAATGAATTGAACTTAATTTAAATCACATTTAAAAAAAAAATGTGTTATTTTTAACTTAAATCGCTCTAACTCACGAGTTTAAATCTATCTTGACATATCTAAACATTTATTATTAGAACATGTTTATTGAGATATTTCACCGTAAGGCCCAGTTAATTATTTTTCCCTTTTTCTGCCCTAACCTAAAAGGGCTGCCTTAGTGTAATGGGCCTAAGAGCTGGCCTAGGAGATAAAGCCAAACCCTAATCTGCCCTAACAAAATTACTCTCACTCAATCGTAGAACGTAGCCGTCTTCCTCCACTGCCCTAGAGAGCTCTGTTAGGGTTTACGCAATCTCGATCAAATTAAGCTCGGTTTCGTTTCTACTTTCCAAGTAAGTATTTTGTTAGCTAATGACTAATATTTCTCGGCTGCGGTTCGATTATTCCAGTTAAGGTTTTCGTAGTAACCTTACTCTGTTTCATGTTCCATTGTGTTCCAGTCTTAGAGCTGCTTGTAGAGCTGTGGTGTTCACGTCTACATATCGAAGTTTCTGTTAGCTTTTCCAGGTAAGGGAAGCTAGACCTTACCATATCTTCTTCGGTAGAATCTGTCTGTTTGATGAGTATGTGATGGTTGGATGGTCTGTGTGTGGATTTAATCGGTTGAAAATGCTTGTTGGACAGTGTGGATGCATGTGTGTGGTTGTCGCTCGAAGGAACAGTGGCGGGCACTGGTTTTCTCGCCCAGGCGAGCTTGCCTCGCCCAGGCGAGTTTAGCAGAGGCTCGCCCAGGACCTGCTGCTCAATCTCTCGCTTAGACGAGAGGTTTTTAGTTTTGAGCGAGAAGTGGTCTCGCCTAGGCGAGAAGGGACTCGCTTGAGCGAGACCTCGCAGAGTCCGCTCTTTCCCTTTTCGCGATCTCGCCTAGGCGAGAGGGGTTTCGCCTGAGCGAGAGGGCCCCGTCGCCTGAGCGAGCCCTGCTTGCTTGAGCGAGGCAGCGAGTAGGTTTGGATGTTATTGTTGAATGGTGCACTGATGCGTGATTGCTTGTTTGATCTAAATGCTTTACTTTGTGGGTTGAGGGAGGATGCCATGATTTGTATGTGAGTCCGAGATGGAAATGGTATGTTGCTTTATTGGGTATGAATTGGAAGGCATGAGTTGCATGATTTATTGCTTATGCATGATATTAATGTTATGGAAATTCTTGATTGGTGGGTGGGACATGTATAAAGTATGGGTAGGGCATAATTCCATGACTCTTGTGGTGAGAGATCTTGGTGGCGTCTCATTTGTTGGACGTAATTCCATGGACCCTCTCAAGGGGAATTTCATGGTGGTGCCTCGACGAAAGGACGTAATTCCACGGGGGGTCGTGGTGGTGCCTCAGGGCCAGGGCGTAATTCCACGAAGGCCACGTGGTGGTGCCTCATGTAAGGGTGTAATTCCGCGAAGGCCTCGCGGTGACGCCTCACTGTTAGGACATAACTCCACTGCCACGTGGTGGTGCCTCGATATACGTATCCGGATAGTCAAGTCTTGGAGTCTCATACATGTTTTTGATAGCTCTGGTGTGATGCTTGTTATTTATGTTTGACCTGAGACTACATGTTGACTGTGATGATATAAGATTCTTTTACTCTAGCTTACCCTGTTGCTTGCTTGTATGTTGTGTGTGGTCTTCTCTATTGTGATGATCATCAACCTTGTTGATGTGAGCATATGTGAGAACCCCTGGCAGTGGTGATGGTAATAGGAATGCTGCAGCTTGATGGATGGGACAGGTGTTGGGCCTACTGAGGGGCCCATTGCTGGAATATTTTACTATTTATGTTTTCTTGTCCGAACATGACCTAGGGTCTTTTATTGTGTTCTTTCCTGTACTTTTCGGTTTGGGCCGTGTAGGGCCTGTTCTTTGTATTTGGGTATATCCGACGTATGGAATACTCTTATAATCTAATCTCCGTACTCTCTAAACAATTCATGTATGTGATGCTTTATTTAATTTGAGGTTATCCAGTTTTTGGGACGTTACATTCACTACTAAAAAAAATTCATATTTCCTTATAAATTTGTTTTGATTTTTTTTTTTAGAAAACTTATAAATTTTGTTATGAAAAAAAATTGTTAGAAATTGTTGCCAATTTTTTTGCAAATTTTTTGTATATAAAACAATTTTCACAATAAATTTTATAGGAAATACTTATAAATTTTATAATTTTGTAGAAAATAATTACTCACGAAGAAACTATCTGCCAATTAAGATTTTTAGAAAAAATAACAAAAAAAAATATTTTCTTACAAATTTTGTAAACAAATTTACAAGAAATATTTCATGTAATATGAAAATTTTTAACAGAGTTTAATTACTAATTCATTAAAAGCATTTGGTTTCTTTTAACATTTTACATACAACTTTTAGCTCTAGTCATGTACTTTCATTGAAATCAAATTTTATGAGAGTAATTATGATTTTCTTAGCTTTTCAAAGTCTAAGAGAAATTATGTGAACAACATAATCTTAGATAATGGAAGCTACTACGAGCTATAAGTGGATTTGATTATGATTATGAAGTATGATTCCTATCGGATAGGTTGAAATTATAACTATGCTTAGATTTAATTAGTGAATATTGTATTTACTTTGGTTTTGAATTTGAATTATGAGTTTGATATGGTTAAATTGAGTTGTTCTTTTTACGATGCATAAGTTGTGTATCTATGTACTAAATAAATACATTATAAATAGATATATCAAAATGGATTTTAACCTCTGAGTCAACCCCGATCAACATGGATTCGAGTTAGAAAAATTCAGTTTTTTTAAAAGTGGATTGCACTCAACCTGGTTCACTTAATCCACGTGTTAAATGAGTTCGAGCCAGGTTGACTCACTTAACCCGCCAACATTTTTTTACAATTTTTTAGATTATTTTTGATAATTATTTACTACTCCTAATTATATATGTTCACAATTTCATATTTTTTAAATGCTAGAGTATTGCTCAATAATATTTAAATAGTTTGAATGTTTAATTAATTTGATTAGGTTATATACGTTGATACTTTAATATTTAACTATAATCTTTAAAGTAAATTACTCAAGCAACCGTCTTATAAACAAATTTTTCTAAATTAGCATGACAAAAATTTGTAGTTTTTTTATTTATATTTTATTGAATAACATGACAAAAAATGTGTAATATTAGTCATGTTTTCTTGGATTATATACACACTTTCTTGGAAACAATCTATCATATATTGATGATAAGCACGATAAAGATATTGATTCTTGATTTTACTGTAATTATTATCTCATGAGCTGCTTAAAAAAAATAAAAAATTTAAAAATTTAAAAATAAATAAATAATATTTTTATGTGGGTTGGTGAGTCAACCCACTTAACCTACCAACTCGTGGTGGGTTGAGCCGAATTGCAAAATTCATTATTCATCATTTAGTGAGTCGAGTTGTGTTCACTTATTTTCTACCCGGCTCGTAGTGAGTCAACTCGTGTGAGCCGACTAACTTTGGCATGTCTAATTATAATCAATATAAATTTACAAAACTGAATTTAATAATATCATTTAGTTGTGATTTTTACTTGTTTTGTTTTGAGTGTTGAATATTTGGATTTTGTTTTAGTAAATATATGTTTGAGATCGTATTAAATAATATAATAGAATTTAAAATAGAGTAAAGATTGAATTGACCAAAATTTGCTTCCAGATAATTTAATTACAATTTTAGAATTCAAAATTTCAAGATGTGACAACAAGAGGTCGTTTGTGATGTTCATAATTAAAAATAAAAATTTAAGTTCAAATGAAAAATAATTCAATAAAATAGATCAAGTTATAGTTCTTCCATAGTTGATTCAATCATTATTTAATAAAATAATAAAATTTAGTTAACAAATTAAATATCAAAATGCTTGAAAATCACATAGAAAGATTGTTTATATAAATCTGAATTTCTTACTCTTATAATTAAGTAAACGTTGAATGTAATTTAGAATTAAGCAAATGAAATTGTAACTTTGTTAAGAATAAAGTAAAATACAAATTGAATTGAGAAAATAATTATATATTATATATATTATATATATATATATATATATATATATATATATATATATATAATAATATATTTATATATTTAAATTTTTTTTATTATA
>Ga0214542_1007076_pt1 | contig 19846 bp, 9 predicted proteins | sample CNSS1metaG_FD_160096 | JGI IMG/M metagenome (GOLD analysis project Ga0214542, IMG submission 160096) | Root nodule microbial communities from cowpea collected in UCLA plant growth center, Los Angeles, California, USA - CNSS1 | ecosystem: Host-associated > Plants > Roots > Nodule | place: USA...
TATATATATATATATATATAAAGGGAGAAGATTCAAACATAAGAAAAAGGCTCGAAGGTGTAGGAACAATACCAATCTTAATTTCAACATCCACACATCAATAAATTGAAAGACGAAGCCCATGGACCCCTCCGTTTTGGCACATTCGTTTCCACTTGAAATAAATGTTGTCCATGATGAGGTTGAAATCAAATGTTTGGTGAAACGATGGAAGCACCACACACATGCTTCAGCAACGCTATCATTCTCGGTTTCTTGCTTCTGAATTTGGTTTTGGGGAGAGGTATCGGTGCCGATACCTATAACAGAGATGATTTTCCGGCCGATTTTGTTTTCGGTTCAGGCACCTCTGCTTACCAGGTTCAGCCTGAATTCCTCTATATTTTTTCATCTCATTTCATCGTTTTTCTTTTATTATTCTGTTATGTTGCGATTACAGAAATTCGGACTGTAGTGACGATTTTTAGTAGTGTTTATTTGGTATGTCCATTACTTTTAGCATATTAAAAAAGATTTTAAATATTTAACAATATTGAAATTAATTTTTATAATTGTATTTTGACATTACAACGAAAAGATAACACCATAAAAGAGAATCCAAATTAATCTGTAAATGTGTTATTGTTATTATTGTAAACAGGTGGAAGGAGCTCCTAATGAAGACGGAAGAAGTGATAGCATATGGGATACCTTTGCCCACGCTGGTTCCTTTGCTTCACTCTACATTCTTTCTTCTTCGCATCTTCTTACCAATTTTATATAAATCTAGATTTTTCATATTTTTGGAAATTGCGCACAATAAATCGAAATTAAGCGAATACTACCGTATAATTGTTTTTTTATTATTGTAAAGTTTAAGAAAATATTAAGACTCGATTAAAATATTAAGAAAATATTAAGACTCCAAAATATTAAGGCCAAAGGGAAACCCAAATTATTAAGCCAAATGTTTTAATGTTTGTGTTTTGTTACTATATGGACTCAAAGTTATCTAAAACTCTCACAAAATTGAAATTAACAATGTAAAATTATCAAAATTTTGAAAATGAAATGTTTCTGCTTAGTGCCATTAGAGACACTTTTTGGCAACATAGGTGATGGAAGTATTATTTAATAAGAAAATGATTTAACTGGTAACTTTCGCGTTTTTAAGTATTTTATGTACTAAGACTAATACAATGCAGCAAATGCATTCCATTTTGGGAAACGTCAAAACTATCTTTTCTAGATTCCAAACTTTCTCTGAATTAATGCAATCTCACGAATCTATAATTTGGAGTTTATTAGAATTAACTGATGTAATAAGAGAATTTAAATTACGTCAAACTCAACATAATATAAAAAAAAAATGTGTTGACGACGAAAAAGAATACAAAGAAACAAATAGGAATAGGAGGACGGGGGAAGAAGAGAGGTGTTGATAAGAACTAAAACTTTAAAAATATTAAATCAACCTGCATAGTTTTACTTCAACCTTCAATGTAATGCAAGGTAAGACATTAAATAAGAATTTGTTGCCACGGTTATATCTTCTTAAAGGCATAAAGTTTGTAATATTTTATTACTTGAATTTGCCTATAAAAGACCATGAGCTGCACACATCTACAACATTGAAGAATCAAAATTCAGAGAATAAAATATTGACTCACAATTCTCTCCTCCTCCTCCTTTTCCATGTGTGTGGTTTCATTTTTATAACTTTAATAGCAGATTACATCCTCTTAAGAAAAAGCATTTATCATATCATACATAGATTTACTGTGAGACGTGAATGAGTGATGAAAAACCAGGGAACATAAATTTACTAATCTAGTTTTGCATTCTCAATTACATACCAATCATTATTCACTTAAAAATTCAGTCTCACGCAATAATTTTTAATGAACAGGATATATGCGTGGAGAAAATGGAGATGTAGCATGTGATGGGTACCACAAGTATAAAGTGAATACGCTTATCCTTGATATTTTTTTATTTGCCCGTTATAGCATTATTCAGTGTGTTGCGATTCTCCCATTTCTGGGAGATTAGAGAACATTGAGGCATAAGCTGCTCAAATAATAGAGATTTAGCCACTGTTTTGTTCAACTGTTAAAGCGTCACTGAAGTACCGTTTGATTTTAATTGTTTTATGAAATGCAGGAAGATGTGAGGCTAATGGTGGAAACAGGACTTGAAGCCTATAGATTTTCCATTTCTTGGTCCAGACTGTTACCAAGTATCATACTCAACACAAACCCTTCAATTTTATATATATATCAACACTTTTCAAAAAGCTTATGTTTTTCCTCAGACGGAAGAGGAGCCGTTAATCCCAAAGGATTGCAGTACTATAACAATCTCATCAATCAGCTCATCAGCAATGGTTATACTTAATTTTGGGTCTCTTAATTAGCTTGCAAAATTAGCCATGCATTGATTTCACTCCAACCAAATAAATAAACAAATTTGAAATCTCTTTAAGTTCTACAACTGATATAGTTACCCTATTTCCCTGGAGCAGGAATCCAACCACATGTGACGTTACACAACTATGACCTTCCACAGGTTCTTGAAGATGAATATGGAGGATGGGTTAGTCGTGACATCATGTACGCTTCTGATCTCTTGCACCTTATAGGGAAATTCTTCTAACTACTCTAACAATGGGTGTGTGCGTTCGCTTTTGCTTGCATACAAATTACTACTCTTATTCCACATCTACTTTGATTAATTTTTTTATTTAATGATTTTTAATTTATATTTTATTATTATGTCGAATTGTTAAATTGTCAGACGGAAGTAAGAGAAAATGTCAGATGTCCAATTAATTTTTTCTATTGATAAATAGTAATAGATAAGTTACTTGGATGTAAATGCAGAAGAGACTTCACATACTATGCTGATGTATGTTTTAGAGAGTTTGGCGACAGAGTCTTGTATTGGACCACTGTGAACGAACCCAACATTTTTGCCTTAGGTGGTTATGATCAGGGAACCTGCCCACCTCAACGATGTTCTCCCCCATTTTGTGCTATAAAGAGTAATAGAGGCAACTCCACATATGAACCCTACTTGGCAGTTCATCATATTTTGTTAGCTCACTCTTCAGCTGCCAGATTGTACCGGAGAAAATACTTGGTATATCACCTAATCTTACATATCCATGTTAATGGCAAAATCTTCAACAAATATACTTTGCACTAAACTTAAAAAGATTTGTCTATAATGTAATTCTTCTCAAATTTTGTAATCGCTATCAGTGCGAAGTGTTTTTAAATTATTATCTCTTAACAAAGTGTTATTATCTAAAAGTTATACAATGTGGTTTTGGATTAATTGGCCATTTCAACTTAAATTCTTAAACTTATAATCTTTGTCTGATTTTCAATCTCTATATTGACTTTGTTTCATCTCAGATCCAAACTTTGTTGGCAAAGAATGTTCTTTTTCTAAGAAACTCGTGTAACATTGCAGAACAAACAACATGGATTTGTTGGTATCTCTATCTTCGTGTTTGGACTTTTACCACAAACAAATACAGAGAAAGACAGGGCAGCAACTCAACGAGCTCGTGACTTTTTGGTTGGTTGGTAAGCAACTATCCCTAAAATTGGTTTGTTTTACTTCTTTCTTCCACTTATTCTTAAGTTGTTCCCTTAAGATAGATGCTTATTTATAACTGAAGTTCTATCGCATGCTATTCTATCTTCTTAAAGACTGTTTTCTTTAATTGGACATACCAATACATGTGTCCAAGAATAATAAACTTGACAATTTTACAAGTATGCTTTGATATTGCAGGGTTATGGAACCCTTGCAGTATGGAGACTATCCAATTTCCATGAAGAAAAACGCTGGTGTAAGAATTCCGGCCTTCACAACTCGTGAATCTGAACAACTCAAGGGTTCATTTGACTTTATAGGAGTCATTCACTACACCAGTGTCAATATCACAGACAATTCTGACGTCCTTAAGAATCAACTGAGAGATTACGCCGCAGACTGGGCTGCAATGATTTGTAAGTACTTCATTAGGCTTACGAATAGTGAATTTAGTAAGAGATTAAAGAGGTAAAAATGCAAATATGTAGAAGGGATAAATTTGTACGGTATATTATGAAAAAGAATAATTATAAGCACTTAGTCTTAATTTTTTAATCATGAACGGTATCATTACATACGGGTTTGTTCAACTTGTGAACTTTCACATCATTTACCATTTCACTCTAATGTAATAATACCCCTTACATAGCCTAATGATCTATTTGATATTATAAAAATAATAATAATAAAAAGTTGATAACGTTACATTATAATGACTTGTCGTTTTTCTGATCTTGCAGTAGGATCGCATGTATATACAAATGAAGAGGTATCAATAAAATAAAATGTCACATAAATTGGTTCTATTTTTTAGATTATCCGTTGTGCAAATAACTGACTTTTCGCCTTACATGATTCAGTATCCTATCACACCGTGGATTATGCTGGAAGAATTGAATAAATTCAAGCTCCTTTATGGAAATCCTCCTATATTCATTCATGAAAATGGTCTCTCTCTCCCTCTCTCTCTAAGATTCCGTATAATTGCAATGAATATTTTTTAGTAAAATCAACCCTTGATGTTATACGGATTGAATATTAAGCTCGGGGTCATAGTTCTATTGTTCTAAACAAAGCAACTTGATTACATTAGGCATTTTTGTTTCGATCATGCTCATTCCTGCTTATACTGTTTACCTAAATGCGACTAACAATGCCATTGGTTAATGGCATAGTGCGGTTAAATTATTTTCCTACAAAAACCACCTTTAAACTTAGTTGTATGGAACTTTACTACAAAACTTTATTACATATGTATTAATGGTAGACTAGGAAATCCTGTTGATGAAATCTAGGTTGCTCTTGTGAAACATGATAAGTTCAAATGATTGAATGAGTTACTGATTAAATTTTGGGTTGTTAGGTCAACGGACAGCAAGCAATTCGTCACTACAAGATGTGTCAAGGGTGAAATACTTGCATGAGTATATTGGTGGAGTGCTTGATGGCCTGAGGTATGTTACCCCTGCTCTAATTCATGTAATAAATATATCACAATCTTTTTAATCACTTCCACAGGAATTCCTTAAGTTGCTTTTGTTTATGACTGCAGAGTCAAAGTTGTGGATAACTGATCTATTGAAGTATATTGTTTATAACTAATCTTGAGAAGTGACTCATGTCGAGAATTTATCAAACATACCCAGAACACACACCGACAAGCAAAAGAACAAAAATACTTGAACTAGAAAAAACAAAGTAGTTATTATTAGATTGTAATACAGTGGTTTATTTTCTGTAAGTGTTCCCATAACCACTTCTGATGCGTTTTCTGATATTCTGCATTACTCCAAAATTTCTCAGAGATGGAGTAAACATAAAGGGGTATTTTGTCTGGTCTTTCCTGGATTTGTTCGAGTTGTTGGATGGATACAAAGCTAGCTTTGGCCTATACTATGTTGATAGGGATGATCCAGAGTTGAAGAGACACCCAAAGCTCTCTGCAAAATGGTACAGCCGATTTTTGAAGAATATAAACAGTTCTATAGTTGGAAGTGTTGAACTTGAGAAGGATCCCTCACTCGTTTCAATTGGCCACTTACTTGAGTAGGTTGTTTGTTTGTTTGTTATCATGAAAAAGTCATTACATAGAGGTGGTATTAGTATGATTATTTTCCCTTAAATACATAACATAAGAATAAACTTGGAGAAAGCCTAAATACCTCGGCAAATCTCAATTCAGATTGCAAAAGAAGGATAGAGAGAGCTGACAAGTAAAGCATTCTCATGACAAAAATGAAAATAGAAAATTTTGATATTATAAAGTAGGCTTGACCTTTTCTCTAAATAATAAAAAAAAAACAAAATCGACATATTGTAGAGATAATGCAGAATTAAATACGAAAGTACTATCCTTATGAATTAGTATTTATTATTTGTATGATTGTTTTAAAATATTTTCTTATTTTGTTTTCAAATTGCCAATAAAAGGCAAAAATTTGTAAAAGTCCATCCAGTAAAAGTTTAAAGTACTATTTTTGTTTCTTTTTGCAACCAGGAAAGAATATACAACCACCTGTTTTTTATCCAATTCGAACTCCAAGAGACAACATATCATCATATTCAGAAACACCATCCACAAGATGAAGTCATTTATACTTCTACGTCTTAAAATTTCCACAGATAAAATATTTTCATCATTACTTATCCATCAGTCTCACAGATGCAGTTGGTGATGCAGCCACAAAGTGTTTGGAAAGACAAAGTCCTTATCCAAACGACAACAAATTTCTTTTTAAAAAATAATAGTAATAAAAAGATGGTGAATGAGGACAAAAAGAAAGAACAAGATCATTAAACATTGACATGGCGAACCTAAGAATGGGAGAGAGAACGAGTGAGAAAATCTAAAGTCATATTACTTTCAGATCCAATTTTCATACACCGTCAACTATGTTATTGCATCGGAGTAAAAACAAGAAAATAAATGAAAATATTTATCTTTGATGAAATTGAAGTATAACCCATACAAACTTAGAAACGTGATGATGTACAAATAAATATTTGAAAACACAGATATATCATATTCAAATAAAGTATTTTAAATTACCATTTATTACGATAATTATACATTATTGTATATGTTATTTCTCATTAGTTAACTGATTTGAAAAATTAAATTATTTATTATAAATAAAAGTTGAATTATTTATTAGGTTAAAATATCTTTTTTTTTCCAATTTTCGTCAACTTTTTTCAAATAGGTCTCAATTTTCGGGGGTGCTCAAATAGGTCCTAATTTTTGTCAATTTGATTCAATTAGGTCTTAATTGGGTAACTCTGTTTAAATTGGTAACGTTTCACTGTACAATTGGCTTTTCTTTGCTATGTGTTCCATTACTAATCCTACGTGGCGGTGTTTTCTTTATAATAAGATGGTTAATTACAGGCTTAAGCATATGACGTTTTAAATTAAATGCAAAGAAGGAAAATTTTTTAAAAAAAGTAAAAGGTTTAAAAAGTGTTAGGGTTTATAAAAAGTCGAACATGCCATGCTCTTTCTCGTGTGTGACCTTGCTCATACTTGGAACGTTTAAGCTTTAATGCAGCTATATCTCAGACCCAATCTTCTTCTTCATACTGTAATAACTGTATGCAACGTAGTGTTCCCTCTTCTCGGACCCAAGCTTTAAGACCCATTTATGATTGTGGAGAAGTTGCAGTTCTCAGGACAACAAGAACTCCGAGAAATGTGGGTAGAAAGTTCTGAGGTTGTGCTAACTACAAGGTAAGATTGATTTAATTGTTATTCTTCTGGGTATGTCAGATTTGATGAATCTTTTATTTATTTTCTACTCCTCAACAATGCCAAAGTGAAGCTGGTGTTTGTTGCAATTTTTTCAAATGGTGGTATGAAGACGTTGATGAAGAAAAAGATGTTATTATCGTCAACCAAAACATGAAGATAGAAGATCTCGATAATGTAGTTAGGGCTCTGACGAAATGGTTTAATGTATTAGCAGTAGTGGTTTGTATTGTTGGGTTGATAAACATGGTGGTGTTGGCCCTGATGCTGAAAAATTGACAGAAAATGGTTGTAATTGTGAAGCTAATGATGTACAAACCTTTCCAAAATTATGAATGAATTAAGTAATTTATGTTCAATCAGGTCCTTACTTTTGTTAGTTATGTTCAATTAGGTCCCTACTTTTGTTATTTATGTTCAATTAGGTCTTAAAATTTAAAAATGATGTTTAATTAGGTTCTATACTAGATAAAGTTTTCTTGTTTAATAATGTTCCCAATAGACCAGATCACATTGTAAGTAGTAAAATAATGTCAATAGTAATAAAATTGTGATTGATAAATAACAAAATCCTGATAATTCAAATCAAACAAGTTGTTCTCGTTCACCATAATCTTGATTTATCCAACTTACAAAATGAAATAGTCTATGATCCAAATAATCCAAAAATGGCTAATCAATCGTACAAAATAACAACCATGAAAGTACAAAATTAAACACCAAAATACATCTACATTAAAAGCTATATTAAACTAGGTTTTCAGACTGCACAATTGGTGGTTCTTGAGATGGTTGGGTTGGTTGTGGAAGAGCAAAAGTTGGTTCTTGAGATGGCTGGGTTGCTTGTGGAGGAGCATCAGTTGGTTGTGAGGAATGTACTTGTGTAGGCACTTATGGGCAATGTTTTCTATTGTGCCCCAGTTCACGACAAACTTTGCATCTTTTTCTATGGCCACCTTTTCGTAATTGCGTGTCATCTTTCCTCAACTCCCATTGTTTCAGCCTTCTATTTTTCCTTGGTCTCCCAGGCATAATCCTTTTATATGGAGGCATGACATCTGGGAAATCAGTGGTGGGCCACATGTTTTGTCCATTGATAGGGAAGATAATGGAGTTGTACATCTCTTCATAACTTGATTTCCTGAAACATAGAGGGATATAATCTTTTGCATTCAAGTTCAAGAACCTGATGGCAGCAAGTGCATGGCAGCATGAGATGCCAATTATCATCCACTTTCTGCAGCTGCAATCTTGGGTGTCTAGGTTGACAGCATACTTGTCACCTACCACTGAAAGGTGTGAAACTTCAAATACTTTCCCCCCTGCAGAACTACATCAGAATTCATATACACATATCAGGTTCTACATCAACACTGAAATGGTTATACATCAACAACACATAAATAAGTCATACCTTGGGATCCAGTATCTAGTTTTTTTGGATTCTTCTTGTAGCCTGGTGTTTATTTTAGGACAAATCTGCCCCTCCATTTTTTCCACCTTCTCTCTTTTAGATTGCCACCTCTTCATCCTGTATATTTGTATGTCTTCCAACATTGAGATAACAGGTTTGCTCCTAGCATCAACACGAATATTATTAAATACCTTTGTCATGTTGTTTACAATTGTGCAGTGACAACATTCCTGGTGAATCTTGATCTGGACCAAAATTTATGTATTCACAAAAATTAATTATGATTAGTCAGTTTTTATATAAAACAGTATAAAAAAATGAGATATGAATACAAACCTAGGTGTTATAGCAATGAGGTACTTGAAAGCATCCTCATTTTCCTTTTTTATATCTCTCATTACCCTTTCCCATGCCATAGGGTGTGTCACAGTTGTTGCCTTCCACATTAAGTTCTTCAACTTCTGACCAGCAAAGCGTTTTTTGAAATTGGAGTACAGATGCCTTATACAAAATTATTGCTCTACACCAGGTAATAACTCCTGAATCGCAAGCAATAGGTCCTGTTTACAAAGCAAAAATATGAAGAAAAATGAATACAACATATGCCTCAAAAATGTTGAATATGAAGAAAAATAATACAATGAACAGAACATGCATACCTTTTGTTGATCGGACATAAATGTACATGCCTCCACATACTTCAGTTTCGCCTAGATCATCCACTAGGATTTCCAAAAACCATTTCCAAGTCTCTTTGTTCTTTACCTCCACAATGGCATATGCAAGAGGGAGCATCTGGTTGTTAGCATCCCTCGCCACTGCAGTTAGCAACTCGCCCCCATATTTCCCTTTCAGGAAGCAATCATCTAACCCAATAAAGGGGCAATAAACCACAAAAGCATCTTTGCATGCTTTGAAACATGTGTAAAAACTACTAAATATTGATTCACCTTGCATTTCATCCACTTTGACTTTCATTGTGCTACCAGGATTGCATCTCAAAATTTCATATGCATAGTCATGTATTCTTCGAAATTTTTCTTTGAATACCCTTCCACTTGGTCTAAAGCTAAGGACTTTGCCCTACGAGCCATAGCCACTGAAATACTTGTATTCCACTTCCTCAACCCTTTCTCTCGCACATCCTTAATCTTGAATTTAGGATTTTCAATTAAAGATTTTTCTACCTTCTTACTAAGCCATTTTGCACTCATAATCTTAAGTTTGAACTCCCTAGAACAAATATGCCTATCAACCACTTTTCTTAATTGCCATGTCTTGCGTAAAGGAATATATGCAGTATATGCAAACCATTCACATTTTTCTTGTGCCCCCATACATTTCACTCTCACTCTTTGTTTATCATTTTTAACCCATCTTATATTTCTACCAGAATGAACTGCATAAGTTATTATGGCTTGTTGCAAATGTTCCTTGTCTATGAAATTTGTGCCTACATCCCATTTATAGTCAGCCATGGAATTTTGCATGACAAATGTCCCAAAAGGACCACAGCTGCTCCCTTCATCACCTGAATTGTCATCAACACAACCCTCATCATCACTTTCATTAAGGCTAACCAGCTCATCTGATTGCCATTCATCTCCTGTTGTCTCTCTATCAGAAATTTGAAAACTACAATCTTCCTCATTGTCGCTATATTCCTCTTCCTCACTTTCTTTCTCTTTTTCAGTATGCTCCACTTGGTCAGAGTCTTGCTCATTATGCACCTAACATTGCACCTCCACACTCCCTTCAAACAAATTGTGATCACCATTGTCCAAACTGATATGGACATCAACAAGTCCCTCAACATCTACTTGGTGTACTTCATCCTCCACCTTATGGTGAACCTCGTCTTGAACTCCTTCTTCACCCCTCACATCAGTTTCCTTAACTTGAGGCAAATGATTCCTCAAGTGAGATTGCACCTCACATTCACTTAAACAATCACCCCCCATCTGCACTTCAACCTCAACCTCAACCTCATGAACCTGCTTATTAACCTCCTCGACAACCTGGATATGAACCTCCTCGTTAACCTTCGCATTAACCTCTTCATTAAGCTTCTCATTAACCTTGTCCACATCATCATTTATATGACTGCTCTCTCCACTCTCTAAGTCATCCCCACACAGAAAACCTTGTTTATACTTTAAATCATTTTCCACAACTTCTGCTTCAGAAACACCATGCACAACAAATATGTGAACTTGGCCATAGTGCTTGGCACATGCATCATGTTTATTGCACCTTTGTCATCAACCAACATATACATGGCATTCTCAATTGCATACCATAATTTCTTAACATTAACATAGCCCATTTCCCTTATTTCCCCTGTCACCTCAAAATAACTCCACCTGTCTGGGTCATAGGCCCAAACAGTGGTTTCCCAACCTATGTAATTAACTAGACCACGTTGTTTAAAAAGTCCACCATGGTGGACCACAATTTCGAAACTTTCATCACACATCTCACACCACTATTCAAATTACTGACAGACCTATCTGGCAGATATGAAAAAAAATTGTAAAACAAGGTCCACGAAAACATTTAATATCGCATAAAATATTTGAACGAAACACACAGGGTCCACGAACACACAGGGACCACAACTTTGAAAGAAACATAACCGACACCGACAAAGCACGCACACAACCCCAATCCACTAGCAAAGATATTCACTAAATTAGGGAAAAGGAATGGGACACTCCAACGAAAACGACAATGGCATACAATAGCAGACAATGACAACACAAACACACAATCAAACAAACATAATCGCAATCGAAAATAACACCAACCCAATCGCAAACCAGAAAAAATCCAATCGCAAAAACGAAAAACACAAACGCAAACAGAAACCTAACCTGTCTTCGATGTCTTCGATGAATTGATGATGATCCTGATAGCAATGGCAGACGCAAAATGAAGCTACCTTGCTTTCTTTCTTTCCCCATATTCGAACAAACATAACCTAAATCTCCAATTTTCTCAGCACAAACCTAACCCAATTCGAACAAACATTTTAACCCCTTTTACTTTTAATCTGCGTTGCAATTTTTTTTAATTTTCCTTTAAATCCCTTTTACTTTTTTTTTAATTTTCCTTCTTTGCATTTAATTTAAAATGTAATATGTTTAAGCCTGTAATTAACCATCTGATTATAAAGAAAACATTGTCACATAGTATTAGTAATGAAACACTTAGCAAAGAAAAGCCAACTGTACAGTGAAATGTTACCAATTTAAACGGTGTTACCCAATTAGGACCTAATTGAATCAAATTGACAAAATTTAGGACTTATTTGAACACTTCCGAAAATTGGGACCTATTTGAAAAAAGTTGACGAAAATTGAGACAAAAATGGTATTTAAACCTAATTATTATAGGTAATATATAATGACTTTTCTTCATACATCATCATTTATTTGTTTAATCTATTTCAAACTTAACACATACATATAATATAACCATTATAAACAAATATTTAATAATAATTTAAATTCATATATATATATATATATATAATAATTTTGATAATTTTTTAATTATTTATTACTTTAATTATTATTATTATTTAAAATATAATATTTAAAATTAATCAATTATTTAGAATTTTTTTTATTATTAAATATAATTAAAAAAATATCCGTGCGGGTACAAATACCAATATTTTACACTTGAGTCTATTATCTTGACTTCGTTTCAACTATGAAAGGTTAATGCCTTAATGAGAAGAATGACTCGTATATTAATGAATAAGAAGATAAAAAAGAAAAACTAATTATAATCCATTCAAACTTATACATAAAATTTAAGAAAGAATGACTCGTATAATAAGAAGATAAAAAAAAAAAACTAATTATAATCAATTCAAACTTATCTATAATATTTAATAATTAATCTTTCAAAATACGTAAATACTTAGAACATCAAATATACTTATAAATGACCAGACACCAAAATTATAAACTTAAATATTTTAGTGCATTTACTCCGGTACATCAACGATACCAAAAGCTTTCAGTAGGAAATAAAAAATAAAAAAGCCTTACTTTTAACAGATTAAAGGAACCATCCCAATAAATTGAACCAATTTTGCTATCTCCATTTGCATATATCAGAATTCACAAGTACATCTACTGTCCCAAAATCCTCACATCCCGATCACGATCCCTCCACTGATCAAGAAATAAACAAAACCAAATTGCTCATAGAAACTTTCAAGCTAGTAGCCCAGGAAAGAACTAATGAAACATATTTACTTCAATAACTTATTGTGTACAAAACAAAGCGGAAGTATTTTATGATTTCAATCTTTAGTAGTAAAGTCTATTACATCATAAGAACAAGTATGACATAGTCATAGAAGAAGCACAGCTCCGAAATTCAGTGAGTATTATCATTTTTCCTTTGTCTGTAAGTATTATGTTTATTGTTGTATCACAGACACAGGCAATGTAGATCAATGTTTGATTTTTGGCTTCTTCACTATCATCACCGTGCAGTGAGCATGATGAGCACAATAGTCACTCACACTCCCTAAAACAGCCCTGCAAAAGTTAACAAAGAAAACCTAATTCACAAGCTTCTACAGGAAGAATATACACAAAATTATTAGATAGTTTCAAACCATGATTTTAACCCATCTACCACATATAATCAGGTTTTTCAATTTACCAAAAAAAAAAAATTAACAAAGTTAAAGTGTCATCTAAAACTGTTTTAGATCCCGGTGATATGAGGAAGTTCTCATATCAGAATTTATGTTATTGGTATTGGAAATTTAAGAAATTTGAGCTATAAATATATGAGGTTAAGATCTTATATGAACTCAAATCTCATTCTCCCACCCATTATTACATCACATGGCAACTAAATATACCAAAACTGCAGAGAGCAAGTACCTTTTTATAGCTCCATAACCGTGACTACCCACAACCAATATTGCTGCACGATACTTTTCCACAGCATCACAAAGAACATTTCTAGGATCACCTTCCACCACCTCTGCTGTGACATCCTCTACCTGAGGAATAATCCGATCTTACCAATGATGATAACTGATAAAGAATAAATCCAACATACAGTCATAAGTGATAAGAGAAAGTTAAGAATGAAATTACAGATTTTTCGATGCAAAGTTGTTTAGCGGAATCAACGACTCTGGCGGCAATCTTTCTCAAATCGGAATCTACAATAGGCAATATCTCAGCGGCACCTACATACACTAAGGAAGGGGTTCTGAATTGGATTAAACAAAGGTGAGAGAGTGAAGTAAGTAACAGAAGAGACGTACCAGGTCCAGCGAGACCCACAGCAGAAGTGGCGGTAGGCCTGGAGTGGACGAGAACCAGCTTGAAAATTGGGCTCGGAAAGAAGTGATCAAGGGTCCACTTGAGAGCGTACGTGCTCTGTTCACTATCATCTATTCCTATCACCACCACTTGTTTCTCTGACGACCCTGCCATCTCAAAAACCACCGCAGCTCAAACAAATACCCCTCTCTTATTCTCACTTCCCTCTGCAACCCCAGTTATTTATAAACCCATCCAAACCCACTTGTCAATTATTGAATCGTTGCTTAATCGTGAAACCCTTGTCTGAAAACGACGTAGGCGCAGCTTCTCGTCCCTTGCGGATACTGTAGGATAAAAAAGGGACCACCAATACAATTCAGTAAAGTTTATTACTTTATTTATGTATTTATTATTTAGCCCCTTTTTTTTATATTTCAAATTTTAAATATCAATACATTTCGTAGCCAGTAAATACTCCCCTTCGTTGTTGTCAAAACTCATATGATAATCATAGAACATCCATTCATTGAATCTGATTCCTACATTATAAGATTTAAATTGTTTGGGATAGCGTAAGATACTTTTTCTTCTTCTTTTGGTATGTGGCGTAAGATTTTTCTAAATACCGAACAGTTACTTCTTATCACGAAAGTACTTAAAATCTTAGTATTTTTTTAGTTATTACTAATTCTTTATTTTTAAATAATTACTAGTTAATATCAAGATATGGAGAGTGTATTGGGAATAAAATAAAATAAAAATAAATAAGAAACTGAAATGATTGGATGTATGAAATGTTTGTAATGGTTTATTTGGTGATTAAATACCCGAAGAACGGTTTATTTGGTGAAGCATGTGATGTGGGTCATATGATGTCACGGGATAGGTGTGAGACAAGAGAAAGCAAATCTGTGTGCGGCAACTTTAAAACGTGATCCAGTGGTAACCAACATTGTTCTATACGTAATTTTAACTTTTTTTTTATTAAATAGTTACTTAAATTAAATACAGTTAGATTTAATTTAATATGCTACGGTTTGATTTATATTAATATTTTATGATTTTTATTATTTTTTTAATTTTAATCTGAACTAACCTGTCGTTTTAGTGAGAAAAAACAAAATAAATAAACACTTTTTAATCATTTTGAATAAAAAGTCGTTAGTCTTTCCCTGAGCCTCCCTCAGTGGCTACCTGGCCGGAACAAGGAGCAGTCCTTGATGTAGGAACTGGGCAGCATATTTGGGCCCCACACTTACTTTTTAATTCTGTAGTTATACATGACTCAACTCAACCACAAATATATAAAACACAGAATATTTTAGGATTATATTAATGATGGTAACATTATTTCATAAATTCATAATATTTAATTTAAAACTTTGTGTTTTGTTTATGCCATTTTTTGTTAAATTAAAAAATTTAGTTTTTATTTAAAGATGTGTGATATTTAGTTCATTCTTTATTTCAATATCGATAACAGAAATGTTATTCTAGGTTAAATTTGAACGTGAAAATTTATATTCGTATGTTTTTAAAATTAAAATTTTAATTTATAAATTTGAAAATACATTAATCAAAACTAAACTTAATTATTAAACACTTTTTTTATTATTAAGTTAAATTTTAATTTATTGACACTAAGTTATTGAGGAATTTTGAATTTGAAGGAATGCGTCAATTTCGTCACGTTGTTGTTTGATTTGTGCGGTCAAACCATTGGATAATAGAATTAGAAAAGAGGAGGAGTGACACCATATTGTTGTTTGTGGTGATGATTGTTGTTTTTTCGGTTGAATACTATAGGAAATTGATAATGTTAAAGGATTTTTCTTGGCAAAAAAAAATCTCTTTTAATAAACGTGATCACCTTAAATATTTACAATAATATGATATCATCGTAATCTACATTGTCACGGAAGACTTTCTTAACAAAAAAAGTTAACATATGAATATAATAATAGAAATGATTAAATTGAGTATTTATATCTACGCATATGGTTTTCTCATTTTGTTCACAATTATTTGTTTGTACTTTACACTTTGTAATTTAATTATTTATTATTTTAACAGTTATTTTGTTTTTTTATTCATCAGCATTTATTCTATTCTCTTTTCTCCATTTATTTTTCTATCAATATAAATTTATATTATATATTAACTTAATAATATTACAATATCATCACCTACTAACATAATATCATACATATTTACAAAATATATACACATAAACACAATAATGCCTGTATTTATACTAGTTTTATATAAAATGGACTGAACTATGAAAAATTAAATTAAATAATTAGATTAAATAAATATCACATAAAAAAAATATATAAAATTTTAAAAAATTAATATTCTTAATTTTTATACACTTATATATTTTTATTATATATATATATATATATATATATATATATATATACCTTTTTGTTTATTAATTGTGAGGTTTTTAACACGTTTTTTTAATTTCTAAGATAAAAAGTAAAAAAATAAAAGTTTCTCAAAATATATGTAATATTACAATTAAAATTTATAATAAAAAGGCTTTTGATGATGTAAAAATTGTTTAAATTTGTATAACCAATAATATATATATATATATATATATATATATATATATATATATATATATATATATATATACTAACTAGATTACATTTTATTATAATTTTTTAGAAATATAACATTTAGTGGAGAAAACATGAAAAAGAAAAGTTATAAATTGGCTATAATCATTTTAAATTTTCTCATCTTTATCTAAAGTGAGACTCCTATTCAAATTTTAACATGTCTAATTTACACATAGAACTTGATTAGTTTATGTTAGGATCGGCTCAGATAAAGTAAGTAAAACACTCATTTTAGGTCTTTAATAAAAAAATGTCTTAATTTTTTTTTATTAGTAATATTTTTCTATTAAATTAATTATAAAATTATATTTAAAAAAGTACCTTAAAAAAATTTGTTCTACTCATATATCTATGTTAAATTAATTATAAAATTATGTTTAATAAAAAAAGCTTCAAAAAAATGTTTTATTACTAATATAAATGTATTAAATTAATTATAAGTTTATGTTTGAGAATAAAATAAAATAAAATAACTATTAGTATATCTATTAGTATATGCTAATTTTTGTTGGTATTAAAAATGATAATAAGTGAGTTAAAACCTTTATTAGTAGATTATAATTTTATTTACAAATAAGAGAATGGTTAGTTATTAAAACCTTTATTATCTTATAATCAATTTAGATTATATTTTCTTCTTTTATCTCTTTATCTTTCTGTGACTTCTTTTGTCTCTCCTTACTTTCATCTCTTTTAAGAGTCATTCGTTTAGGGTTTTGATAAATTAAATTTTTTGAATCTCATATTGTTCGTGTGTACCAATTTTTTCATCCTTATTTATGGTTAGTATGTTTTTCTTTCTATTTGTGTTGTAGTTGTTTTCATTCTATTTAAAAATTTGTATTAGAATTAGAAATGTGATTCTTTTGTCCTTTTTTTTGTTTTTTGGTACTTTTTGATTTACGAGTTTTAAGTTTTTTTTACATATATCTTGACGAGGAATTGTAATTTTTCTACAAAAATATTAATTAGATAAGGGTTTAGTCTTTTCGTGAATAATAAATTAATTGGAGTATAATTCAAAGTTAGATTTCCTGTAGAAAGGTAATTTAAGTTTAGGAAAAAAAACTTACTATCGAGTTGGGAAGAACAATAATTTTTTTAACTATTTTTATTAATGATTAATCTTAAAATAAATTCTAAAAGTTTGTGAAAAAAGTTGAGGCTTGGGAAAGAGAAAAAGACTTCAAAATACTACGAGTCTCCTATCAATTTTACTCTCTTGACAACCAGAACTAGTTTATTCTTTTAACTCATTCGATATATACTTATCTTTAGTAGTGTTTTATATATTGTAATTTTTTATTTCATATAAAAATATAAAGATATGTTAACTAAAAAATTTGATTTATTTTCAAAATTAAAAATATAAGACAAATTATAGGTTTGGAAAATGATAAACCCAATTGATATTATTAATTATAAAAAAAGAATATATTTTTTTCCAAATGGATATATAGCTTACATAATAATGTTAACAATTTCAGTGTCAGTTGTTTCAATCGAAGGAGTTTTTCAAAGCTAACAATAATAAAAACTTATTTAAGATCAACAATGTCTCAAAAAATATTAAATGGATTAGCCATATTATCATCTATTGAAAAAACAATGTAAAATAAAATTAATTATGATAATTTCATAAATAATTTTGCATCAAAAAAAGTTCAAAAAAAAGTTTTAAATAAAAGGCCTCATTTTTTAAGTTTGTTTTAAGCCTCTCAAACTCTTGAGCCGCCCGTGGTTTATGCCATATGGAAGACACAAAGCAATGTGTAAGCTTTGCTTCAAATTTATTAAGAAGCATATGTGTGAAAAATAATCAAATAATAATAATAAGATAGAGATAGATGATGATTGATAAAGTCAAATAATTCTTATAATAAAAAATAAAAATATAAGATAAAATTATAAATGAGGAAATGATTAGAAAGAGTTTGGGTCGAGGCATGTAGAATGTTGTCCTTGGAGGGAAAACACTCCTAGTTCACAAGGCAAGACAAAATATTATATATTTTTCTCCCAAAATACAATAACTTATCATCTTGATCGAGTGTAGTAGGGGATATTTGAAGCTTATGAACATCAATATTTTAAAAGACAATATAGAATAGAAGACAAAAAATAACTTTATGTAAAGTGTTATTTTGTCATGCATTTTTCGCCTTGAAGTAGGTAGTATTTATAAATACAATAGAGTATAATAGAATTTTTTTAATAAATCTAATTAAATAAAATAATAAGTATTAATAAAGTTAAAAGAGATAACATTTACCCATAAATTTAATAGTTCATACAAACCTCAATAGTTTTAGGATAACTTATTTATTTAAAAATTATATTATATTTCTAACCATCCCCATATAATTTAAAAAATAAAATAAAACAAAATATATCATCTTTCAAAACAAAATACTTGTATTTTAGTGTAAAAAACCTTCCGAGTTCGAACCTTACATGTAGTGCTTATAAACTTCCCACATGACAAAATGTAGAAACTTAATTCTCTTGAGCTACTCCCCCTATAATAGGGTATTTAGTAAATAATAGATACAATATCGATGTTTATTGTAGGTTCTAATTAAGCAATGGTTGCACGTTGCAACCTTATGCAAGTATCTTGTTTCATAAGTGTCACTTAGAGACTTATCCATGTCTCACAATGATGGTCCCACGTCACACTCACTAGGTAAATGGCTAAAAGGTGGTTTATGACTCAGACCCTGAAATAATTGTATTTCCACAATTTATAATACACATTTCATCAAATTAATTGGTGTACTTTAGTTAGCAACAACTTCATTATTACTCATTGAATGTCATGGATGTCTATTGTTGCAACTAATTTATGAATTTTAATGTCATTCTCCTTGACTGCTCAAGTACTTGTTGATGCATCAACTCTTTTCTAAGGGGATTGGCAATGTTTTTTCTTTTAACTTGACAAAGTAAAAATTAATAAGAATACCTTGAGTAAATATGAGTTTCTAATAAATTTATGTTCGAGCCTTCTTTTTTACATTAACATTTTTGTTATAAATTTTATATATAGCAACTTAATGGTCACAATGCTTTGAAAGGTATATGTTTATTCAATGATGGTAAATCATATACAAAGTAAAAAAAAAAAAAAAAAATTAAATTATTTAAAAGATATATTTTATTT
>Ga0214542_1007078_pt1 | contig 19842 bp, 14 predicted proteins | sample CNSS1metaG_FD_160096 | JGI IMG/M metagenome (GOLD analysis project Ga0214542, IMG submission 160096) | Root nodule microbial communities from cowpea collected in UCLA plant growth center, Los Angeles, California, USA - CNSS1 | ecosystem: Host-associated > Plants > Roots > Nodule | place: USA...
AATCTTGAGGACAAGATTACTATTAATGGAGGGGGCAATGATGGGGATCGAGTAGTAAGCATTGGGCCGGAAGAAAGGATTGTCCAAGAAGCAGCCACAAAGCCCAAAGAGTGGATTGTTTACAAAAGAAAAGGAAAAAAATGAGCTGGCAAAAGGAATTAGTTATAGAGAGAGAATAGAATCCCTTTTATTAAGGAGGTACGAGAGTAGAGGGGGAGAGAGGAACGTGTTATGGTTGGACCGAGTAGTTGTTACGCTACTCTGTAAGGAGCAGTGCTCTGGGGTATTAGAAAGACGTATCCTTTCTAGTACATCTTCTTTTTTGCCGATTTCAGCGATAAATAATACTATTACCGTATCCATTCCACCTTTACCTAGTTTTTTTCTATCTTTATATTATTTGTTTGTGGCGGTCTGGATCAAGACCACATTGACTCTTTTAACAAAAATGAGAACTAAATTGAGACGAAAAAAATTGAGACTGCATTCAATATTTTCGACAAAAATTGGGACCAAAAGGGCTATTAAACCTGCTTATTAATAGAATGCTTATTAATAGAATATTGTCCTCTTCTCTCAACAATAGGGATCTTTTGCAGTTGGTGTTGTTAGTTAGTTTATGTAGGCTCTTTCTTTTGACCATTGGAATACTGTTATCCCTATCTTAAGATACCTCAAAAGAGGTCCAAGACAAGGTATGCTATATGAAGATAAAGGAAATACCCAAATCTATGAGTATTGTGGTGATGATTGGGCAGGCTCCCCTACTAACAAATGCTCTAGTACAAGATATTGTGTTTTCCTTATAGGAAATATTATTTCTTGGAAAAGTAGTTGTCCCATCAACAACTGAATCCAAATATAGGACAATGACGTCTCTTACCTGTGAACTTTTATGGGTGAAACAACTTCTTCAAGAACGTAACTTTTGTGAGATTCAACAAATGCAAATGTATTGTTGTAACGAGGTTGCTCTTCATGGTGCTTCCAATATAGTGTTCCATGGGAGGACTAAACACAAAAATTAATTGTCACTTTGTTGGTGAAAAGTTGTCTAAGGATTCAATGATCCATAGACAAGTTTGTACTGAGTTCGTCAAATTCAATGATGAACTTGTAGATATGTTAACAAAATCCTTTAGGGGACCCTTAACTAAATTTATTTTTTCCAAGCTTGGTATTTACAATTTGTATGCTCCAACTGTAGGGAGAGGGTTAGAATAGGTATTAAATATAGGTAGAAAGTAGTTGTATTTGAAATTTGCTATATGCTGTACCTAGTACCTGAGGATCTAGGTTGATCTTTGCTCTCTCCTATACTCATTGTATCAAAACTCTATCAATATAAATATGAAAACATATGAGAGGAGTGTTTAAGCTTTCTCTAACTCTCTCAATATTAGTCTCTTTTATTTCTCAACTCTGGTATTGCAATTATATAACCTAAAACAAGTTCCCCCCTAAATTTCATTTGGCTGGGTACTCGCCAAAGATGACAAGAGGATGCTTGCTTTAACCACAACAATGATAGAGGTTGTAATAGAAGATGGATTCAAAATTGTGGATGGGAGAGATACTGCTATGCATTGAGCTATATCACCACTATAGCTGCTATTTAACAACTCTGATTGATATTGGTTGTTATAGTCATATTTGAAAAGAGGGTTTGGTTTTTCATGTTGATTTAGTTTTTGAGCATCTCTACCAAACTTTTCAAAAATTTAGTTCCTTAAAAAAAGATATGCCACCATCTTATGGTATGGTATTGTTTGAGTGAATATATGTTTTTACTGCTTGAATCACCATCTTTTGCATCTTACTTCATGTGTGTTCGTAAATTGAGAGGTCAGTTTAGATTGCTGTTTATAACTATATATGTAGTATGCTAATAGAAATTCTGTTTGATCATTCAGGTTCTAAATTGCCACGAGTCTGCCATATACATCTTAGCTCCTTTGAGATATGCTACTGTCTATGGGTGTTCAGATGCAACAATAGTTCTGGGAGCAGTAGGCAAGGTAATACTTAGTAACTTTGTGTCCTGCTTGTGAAAGGAGCATAATGATTCTGTAAGGAATGAACAATTATGAAATTTGTTTTTGTACCAAAATGCATTGTTGTTAAACGGTGGGCATGATGTCGGAATGGCAGTATGTAGGGGTGGAGAATTGATATCTCCCATGCGAAGGCTATGGCATGACCATTTTGTTATGGCAGGCCATGATGCCTGCAATGTCCGTGGTGCCAAATGTGCTTTCTGACAAATGAGAAACCTTCGCCCAGAAATGGGTGGGACTGACCCAAAGATTTTCATGTTATAACCCATCACCAAAAGTTGTTTGAAACCCTAAAGCAGTAAAATACTTGTTTAGCCATCCAGCAGTGTGTCTGGTCACTCCTTTTGAGTCTCTTCTTCCATGTATATTTTATGAAGGCATTGACATCATCTCCTCCTGGCAGCAACCCATATTCTGGCTGCCAATTCGTCTCTCTCTCCATTATTGGTTTATTTCTTTGTTTCTTTCCCTTTTCTTTTCCATTTTCTGGCCAGCTTCTCCAGCGACCCACCTCTTTCTGTTTCAATTGATTCTGTCTCCGTTTTTTTAGTTCTGTTACTCTGCTTTTTTCTTTGGCCCTAGTGCTCCACCTCACTGCATTCTTCCCCCTTGTAGTCTACTTCTCTTATGCTCATTTATTTTTATTTTTGGTTGTTACATGAACTTGATTTCTTTTACTTTTGAGTGAACTATTGAATCTGTGACATTGTCTTCAAAGTTTATCAAATATGCTATTTTTAGTCTATTGTTTTTTTATCATAAGTTTTTTCTTCTTTCTAGTTCGAGTCTGCAGTTTATGTTATTATGTCTTTTGTGCATGTTATAGCCCCATACCTCTGCCATAGGCCGCAATGCCATCTGCCATACTTTTATGGTGGATTTGTGGTATCTATGAGTATGAGTTATTTCCCTTCAGTTTCTTCAGAATCTTATTTGTAACATATGCACAAGCTAATGTTACCTGTGGAGGAGCTGGTTTCATTTTCTCTTATTTTTCTCCCCTGGAAGTATTTATGGAGAATTGGAACGGGCCATAATTGTCATCATTTAATATAACACCTTTCAATAAGGTACTTTTAGGTGTCAATTTTTTATTTATTTTTTATTTATACTGATTTATCCTTTTGGATTCACTTTACTGCATTCTACTACTTTCAAAGATACAATTGAACTATTTACTCATTATTTTGAATTCTTTTGGTACGACATGGTAATGGGAGGGGAGGCGTTTTACTGATTTTCTGCCTACTAGTAGAATAGCTGACGCTTAATTTGCAGAAAAGAAGTTGATCTCTCTGGGTTCGTACTTTTGTTTGCCAGGCTGTCAGAGTAGAACATTGTGAAAGAGTTCATGTAATCGTAGCAGCAAAACACATTTGTATTGCTAATTGTCGGGAATGTGTTTTCTTTTTGGGAGTGAACCAGCAACCTCTTATTGTTGGTGATAACCATAAACTGCAGGTGAGCTTCTTCATTTACCGTTGCATTTTTAGTGAAGTTGGTACTCTGGCCTTCCAGGTTGGCTTCTGCATGAAAATGAGCCAATAGATTTTGGAACTATGTTAAAGCATCATGAAATGTTTGTACTGAAGAATTAAAAAGATTGAATTGTGATGTTCTTTGTGGCTTAATTGGTATAATTTTGCAGAATATAGGTTGGTACCTACAGAACATGGTGCTCTTCGTTGAGGTGTAGTGTTGGACATGTCTCTGACAGTGTAGCTATACAACACATATTAGGCACTCCTCACTAGCTGCCTACTTATTTCTTTTGAAACTTAGCTCAGATACTTGTTCCATGCCAACACCTCAATACACTTGGAGACTAAGTTCAACACTTCAGGGAAAGTATGAAAAATGTTCAATATTTTAAACAACTTCACGAGTCAGTTGAAAATATTTAAAATATTAAAAAATAATGCATCTCATTTTTTTTTGGAAGGTCATTATTTGATTATAATAAAAAGAAACGTAAAACTTTACAAGTTCTTTTGAGGTGAGTACACTTGTGTTGACTGTGACTCAATAAATATCTTATAGGAAGAAAGAGAATGAAAATGAATATACTAAGCTTAATTATTAATTTAAATAATTTGTTTTATACTTTTGCTCCTCACATTTAATTTCATCTGAGTCTCTTTCTCTCTCTTTACACATACAAGCAGAGAGATAGAGAGAAATTGTAACGGAAAGCTCTTAGATTATTTTTGTACCACTGTAGTTTGCTCTTAGGGGAGTGATAAGGTAACTTAGTGGTTAGATGGAAAGGAAGGGAGGGAAAGGTCGTGGGTTCGATCCTCTGCTAACAATTTGGAGAAATAAGGTTGGTTTGATGGGTTTAGAAGTGCGGATGAGAAAGGTTGTGGGTTCAATTTCTCCACTGATAAAAAAACTAACAATTAACATTTGCCGATAAAGAAAAATGTAGTTTACCCTTTACAGGGTTAGTGTCAAGCGGCAATATCTTTGTATTTTTAATCATTGGGATGTCATTTAGCCTTATTTGTTACTACATTTTTTTCCTCAAATGTGCAGAAAGGAGTTAATGAAATCACTGCAAAATATTGGGCTACTATTTATAAAATTACTATCAGCCTAGTGCTTTTGAATCGTGACACTGACACATGAGTGGATAAAATAGTTTCTCTAGCTATTAGTAAGTGACTGATACACGAGTGGATGAAATAATTAGACTGTAAATAGGTTTACTTTGAGCTTGTTTATGGGTCGTAATTTGTTGCTGTACTGGTATTATTTGCAATTTTTAATTCTAATGTGTTGATTATTAATTTTTAAAACGCAGTACATTCATAGTTATAAAGAGTAGTTGAGAAAGAAACAAAAAGGTTAACCCAATCGCCATAAGAAAGCTTTAAATGATGAAATGGATAAATCCTTAAAAGTCATCCTGTATCAGTATATTTGGTGCTTGGCAAGAACAAGCCTTTTGAGTTTGTCTTCAAAATCTATTAACAGATTACTAACTATTCTTTTATATGACTACAAATATAGTATTTGTTTAATTCGAAAAACAATATGGTCTCTAAGTAGCATCTTACTGAAGTCGTTTTCCTGACCACATTTATGCTTCTAGTGACACTACTAGCTTTTTTGTTCTTACAATGTATGCTTATTTTTCTTTATAGTTCTCCCTTTTCTCTGCCGAATTCCTTGTTTGAAATCTTCCTTATAATGTTAACAGGTTGCTCCCTATAATACTTTTTATTCCCAATTGGAGGAGCATATGGACGAAGTTGGAATTGTGCCCACAGTTAACCGATGGGATGAGCCTCTAGCATTGGGCATGGTTGATCCGCATGATTCATTGTCTCATCCAGCTGGTGTCTCTGATGTTCAAGCTGAGTCTGCTATGCGGGTGGACCCAGATCAATTCACTTATTTTGTGGTATGAATTTTTCTTTGTTACTGACTTGTATGACAAGTGGACTTTTTGGTGTAGGCAGCCTTTTAATGGATATTCATGTTTGCCATTAGATAATATATCGTCCAGGGTATTAAGTAGTGCGAGCGGCCCCTACCTGCTACAGAGGCTGCTGTAGCGTGGCCATAGCCGATCAAATAGTGGGCTTAACAACAGCCATAACAAGCACTATAGCGACAGTTTGTGTTGATTCCAATAGAATTCCTCTGATGGAAGACATTAGGGCGATTTTGGGATTTTAATATCCAAAGTTAAATCTAGAGATGTATTAATAGTGTTAGATACCCACTTCTAACAAATAGCGATAATGTTAAAAGACTTGGAGTTAGAAGATGATAATTGATAATTGATAATTTTTAGCTAGGAGACATTTATTTGAATTTGTTGGTATTTGTATATTTTGTTTGAGTTAAGACACCTGTGGCACTTTATTTTTAATTATGAATTTTATAAATTTTTAGTAATTTTTATCATTATTAATAATTCATATAGTAAATTAATTCAAAGTAGTGGCTACTCTTCTATACTCTATCCCGCTTTAATGTTTATGGAACGGGCTGGTATTTATAAACATTGATATTGTGTGTATGATAAGTAAATTTTCAGGTATGAGCAGTGTTCAAGGTGCATTTCTTTAATCTTTATTTAGTCGTGATTTTACTCTGTCCGCTTGTTGTCATGCAGATTCCCAACTGGTTTGGAGGAGAATCCACTGGGGCTACAAAAGGCAACCCATTCACGTTACCAGATGCTTATATGGCATCTCAGAATAAAAATGTATGCATATGCTGTTAATTGATTAGTATATGAACTATTGGACTTCCAATCAAGTGTTTTATTTTTAAGGATGTGAAATATGTTTCATTCTGAATGGATTTTATCTTTGCAGCAAAAAAGTTTAGAGGAGATAAGGCAGCTCTTACGAGAAGCACCTTTAGAAGAAAGTCGCAAACGAGAATTGTCATCTGCTCTCCATGTCTACTTCAGGGACTGGTTATATGGTAACTATCAGTTTTTGCCTTTTAGGCCCAATGTAAGTGGGCTTTTTCTACAAGTACTTGAAGGAGAAAATAAAATGAGCGTAGAAAGTAAGGTGAATCAAACTTCTTTAAGAAATTAAAATCAGCTTTAAGAAATTAAAAGAATCAAACTTCTAAATAGAAGTTTCAATCACAAGTCAACTGATGAACAATATATATATATATTATACAAGAAGTCTGGTACAGAGCTGGTTGTTCTAATTATTTTCTAGAGGAGGCTAAGCGGATAATAGTAATAACTTTTTTCTGTTGTTGTAGGTTCCGGAAACATTCGTCAGCTTTATTTTCTACAAGGCGATTGATCTTTGTCAGACAATGCAATGGCACAGTTAATGGTACAGGAACGAGGTTTCTGGTTTCCTTTTTGCACTTCCTCTTCTATTCCCATTGCCAATTCTATTGGCGGCATAGGTAGCTGAGTTCAGATGAGGTGAATTAGAGTGACAACTATTTATGCCGTGGCATCAGCGGTGCATAGAATCGATGAAAAATACAGTTGCTAATCTGATTGTAATATTTTTTTCTTGTTTGTGAAAATAATTTACTGTAATATTTTGTTAGCCTAATTTAATGGCGCGTTTCTGAAAATTCCAGCGGCGAACATCTAGTGTACTGTCAATCTCCCAACTTCGATTTTCGTTTACTTGAGAATTCTGTTGGGTTCTATCGCTTTAGGAATTCACTTCGTATATTAACGCTGCTGGTTTACAAGTCATTGGGTGTAGCTTCTATTTAAAAGAAAAAGTGAGTCAGAGTATTGGACACAAACCATACACACTTGGTAAATGGCTGAATTTTGCTTTTGTACAAATAGCTAATATCTGTTTTCTGAACTTGTATGAAGTCGTTTTCTTACCGTATACTGCTATGAAAGATGTAATGAATATAATTCATTAACCGCCTACTTTTTCATTTAGCCATATGTTAAGGAATTATTTGTTTTAAAGTTTGAGTAACAAACAATTTGATGAATATGTTCCTAACATAACATAATATCAAAGTATGTTAAATGTGTTTTGTTCGATGAATATCTTTATTCATAAATTAACCATAATAAGGGAGAGTAATTTATGTTTAATTCAATTTCAATAAATCGATATTAAAATTGAAAAAGAATAACATGTAACACAAAATCTACATCTAAATACGAGAAAAAAATATTATAATTTTTGACGAGGATAAACTTTTATAATTTTAATGTCATATTAAGGAAGTAATACTTATTTCTAATTCAATTTTACTGAAATCTATCCCATTTATACAATAATTTGGCTTTATGAAGTGGATTCTCAAAATAAGAAGTTGAAGATCTCTGAGAGAAGCAAAACTAGATTTAGTATTTGCATAACCAAAGATCCTCTCCAAGCTAGATTTAACACCGCCTTGTAATTCTTCACTAAAGCGGGAAAAGTAGAAGAGAAAAAAAAGCATTACATAAAACATGAAAAAATGCAAAATGTGTAGTAGCAGCAATCACGGAGGCTCTCCTTACAGTCCTCGCTCTCAGTGTTTTTGTACCTCAATGAAGAATTCCGTGCCAGAAGAGAGATAGGAGTAAGTAAGGACTGAGGTTCCAGTACAAATGCCTTTAAATGTGATTAAAATTTTACCAATTACCACTGTTTAGAGGACACCAATCATACTACGCCACGTAACCTCACGACCGTGAGGTAAACCCCACCAGAACGCTCACGCATCTCTCTTCTCCCTCTTCTTGTGCCCGAATCAAAGATCTGCAACTCTTTCTCTCTCTTTCTCACTGTCTCGTTTTCCCATGTTTTCTCTCTCTGACTTACCATGACGGAACCAACGGAGCCATCCACCTCATCTTCATTGGCGAGGGACCCAGGCACCGTGATTCACCCAAGGCGCGAGCCCTTCGAACACGGTCTCTTGCCAATCCCACGACTCATCTTCTCCGACCCCGCGCAAACCCTAATTCCGTTGAAGCAGAAGCTTCTACAGTTATCCTCCAACCAGCGAGTCGACTCGGTGGCCATCTCCGACTCACTTCAGATCTCCATTGAGCACGCCAGGCTCGTCCTCGATACCCTCGCCTCGATTCTGCACTCCGATTCCGAACCTCTCACCGCCGCAAAGTTCGGCGAAATCGATTCCGTCGGCGTCGACGTGCATGATCTGGTATTGTTCCTCTACATTCAATCCTACAAGAGACTCCTCCCGCGGACGCACAAGGACTCCGCCGCCATCGCCGATGTCTGGCCTTCTACTTCCGCCTTCGATGGCTACTTATCCGCTCTCTCGCCGCTTCAGGTGAATCATCGTTCCAATTCTCTGTGATGTAATTTGATGTTGTTTAGCGCTATCAGGCATGGAGGTGCTGTTCTGGACCGATGCATTGCATAATTCCTATAATATTTCATTGATTTCTCTTGGTTACTTTCATATTTTAAACTTTGGATTTATGGCTGGTATGTGGTACTTTTTTGTTTATTGTGATTCCATTTTATTTGACTTCTTCATTAAGCTGCTGTCTATTTCGTTTTGAGTGATTCTTTTGTTGATTCGGTGAATGTTTTGCAGCTTGTACGCAGCAACAGTCGGCGGTTTATGCCTTCTCAGGCCGATGAAGAGGCACATCAGTTGTCGTATCTCCAGAAACACTTGGCTAACATAATGTCTCTTTTAGCAGAGCCTGTAGAGGGAGAAGGCGAAGAGTCTCTGGTTTGTTAATTTACTGTATGCGACCTTTGTTGCTGATTTTAGCTGCAGTTCATTATTTCTTACATTCCCAATACCAGACTTAGCATATGGGATCCATTCCTGTTGAGGTTGCCTACTAACCTGAAAGTGACCAAAGTCCAGTGTCATTGAAGTTATTTTGCATTGTTGGTTGTATGTTTTTTTCGCATACAGCTGCGGCTCCCAAATCCTTAGCTCCAGTTAAATGATGTTATTTGTTTTTCGCTTAGTCATATTGGTGTATTCTTTACTCATTTTGTATGCATTTCATCCAAAATCCATGTGCTTACAGTTAGACATCAGCTGTTTATTTAGTGCAGATAGATACCCTTTTGCATTCCATTACAGTACGGTCACAAGTTTATACTCTGATTTTATGACGTTTCACTAGCTTTGCATTGTGGAGAGCAAAAACATGATTGTATTGTATGTCCCTTTCTGATTCTAATTTGATTTAATTGGGGTCATGATGGTTTACATCTAAGAGTAAGGATATCATGCAATTGCTACTACATTTGGTCAAAATTCTTGTGTATAATTCATGTGTTATTTGTGGGTCACACACAATTTATCATTGATCTATTTGTCGTTGAGAATGAGGCTGGGGTTGTGATCTGCTGTGAGAGCTTTGGTCCAATGAGTTATGGATGTGTCAGCTGACAGTTTGCACTAATAATCGGTGAAATCCATCTGTTATTTATGCATGCCTAGGGAGTAACATAACAAGCCATTTTTATTTTACGTACAAGCAGCCTTTTCTTTTGACTTGGGGGATAAAAAAAAGGCAAGTGCTTGTTGGCCATGTCTTCATCCTTATGTGGTATTATTTTTGAGAATATATTCTTTGTTCTACTCAAAGGCTCCACATACCAGTATATCACATAGTTAATCATATGCCGACCTTTTCATTTGGGGAATAGTATATTGAGTCAGCTGTGAACTTCCTTTTTCGGAATCTATTGAATTCAGCTTTAACATAGCGAGGCTTAGTACAATAGTGAAGGTTACTGCCCCAAATCCTGGAAATAGTTTCTGTGCATTCTGAAATAATGTTGCCTATACCTTCCAGATTCCACTAGTTTGGAGCCTCATAGACTGTCACCCCTTTATTAGTGAGCTTGACTTTTAGGCTAAATAGCATTTGTTTGCTATTAATAGCAAAATATGAGGAATTTGGTGAATGATTTATGTTTTCATTGATTAAAATTTACATATGTTTTTCTTGTAGTTCTTACTTCTATTATTGTATTGCTTATGTGATAGGTTTTAACAATGGATAGATTCGAGCATCTTGGGTTTCTATTTCAGTTTGGTGATAAGGGATTGGAAGGAAATTCTTTTAGTCAATGTTCTCCTTTTTTTGCAAACTCAGACCCTGACATGCCTGCTGTTCCTGTTCCTGCTGCACAAGTTCATGATTGGCTTCTGCAAAACATAGTGGCTACTTTGGAATATATTTCTGAACGAACTTCTTCTAAGGAAAATGGCCCATCTAGTGCCTCTGATCAGGATGTTGCCATGACTGATGCAAGTACTGTGTCAGTTAAGGTCTCAACAAGTAATAGAGGTGCTAGTTTCATTGAAGGGATATCTAAGTCATCATATACGAAGAATGCATCTGACATTAAAGGTTCTTCTGTGAAGGTTTGTCTTACACTTTTCACATATTTTTTTTTAGTGTCTTTTTGCTTGTAATTTGATTTTAATTTTTGATATATCATTTAAGCTATAGAATTCCTATGTAAGATTTCAACTCTTTATTTTATATTTTTCATATATAACTACTTATAAGTGCAATTGCATTCCATTTCCATATAAACATATTACTCCGAATGAATAGCTATTTAGCTCTAACTTAATGTAATAAAATGACTGGTGCTTGATTTTGGGTATGATTAAGAACTTTAGTCTAAGGCGACCAAAGCCTTTAGCTAGTCAACTACTTGAGCTCATTTGATACCAAACCAGCTGTAGGAAGCTATCCAAAGATAGGACTTTCCTCTAAGGCAACCAAAGCCTTTAGCTACTGGACTACTTGAGCGCATTGGATACCAAACAAGCACTCATTGGCTACCATAACTACTCAGATCAGATCTTGGTTCCTAACTGCTTTTAGGATTGCTTTTGAGAGAATCATGTTCAAGAGAACTATGAGGAAGTAGAACCTAGTAAGAAGAAGAGCTAGCAGCAGAGATGATCCCTACAATCTAGTTACCTTTCAGGCAGTTCGGGTTTCTTGTGTCTGACCTTCCCAATAATTGAACTTTCCCCTAATGGTGCTCTCTCCTTGGCATAAGTGATCCAATAGGCACTCTACAGAATATGAGTTCAGGCATAACGCTCATTAGGGCATTCCTGGTAGACTATTGAGAATTCTGGAAGTATGAGTTCAATCTCTCTTAGACTAGCAAGTCTTTCGAATTCAGTTAGCAGAATTCCCATAGTTTTGTCTGAAAGTTTGAATTTGGAACTGCTAGTGTCATTAATATCTGAACATTATGTACATGTATATTTGGAACTACCAGTGTTGGACATCTTTGTTTCCATATTCTGTGTGGATCTGGTTGTTAACATGCATTAAAGACCTGTACCTTGTTTCTAATTGCCGCACTGGTTTTACAGTAAAAGAAAGGGAAGGAAAAATCAGTTAGTGGCGAGTTGAGTAGTTAGTTAAAGGGGATCAATTAGATGAATAAGGGGAAGAAGAGAAGAACTCAGAATATGCCATTTAAAGAAGTTGAAAGTTTGTAAGGAAAGAGAAACCTTGCTGGAGTTATATTCCTCATATCCTCAGTTCAATAAAATTGTCCATTTCCTTTGTTTCTATAAAATTCCATTTCTCTTTTCAAGTTCTTAAAATTATATTTTCTTTTAAATGATTTATCATCACAATTGAGTTTTGAAAAATAAAAATTTCAAAGTCCTTTCAAACTAAATAAGAGACAGATTGTAGGTCAAATGGGCCTACACTGAAAAGCTTTAAAGTGAGACATTTTTAAATTTTAATCATTTTGTTAGAATAAGCATTAAATATTAAATATAGGTAGGAAGTAAGTAGTTGTATCGGGAAATGCTATATGCTGTACCTATGAGATCCACCTAACTTTGTAATTAAGTATCTATGATTGATCTTTGATCTTCTCTATACACATTGTATCATGATTCTATCAATATAAATATGAGAACATATGAGAGGAGTATTCAAGCTCTCAAGTACCCTTAAATACAATCTCCTTTATTTATCTTGACTCATTTGTTCTACTGGAATGCCTATAAACCTTTATATGCATATTGATATTGGTAATATAAACTTATTTGAGAAAACCGGTTAAAATAATAAATGTTTGCTGATCAGTTTGTATTGGGTTTGATTGTTAGTTCAGGATGAGTTAATACAGGCAGTTTAAGCTTTTTTGAGACAAATTTCCTTGAATACTAATGTCTGGAAAGCTGATATTTGAAGTTTAGGTTGAGTGCTTGTGTTAAACATTCTTTTCTGCTCTCACCCAGTCTGCTTATGCATATTACATCATACAGTTTTGGAAACTGAGAGATCTTGAATTTTTCACCACAGGAATGCTAATAAAAATAATGTTTGATCATTGCAGGTTCTTAATTGCCACGAGTCTGCCATCTACATCCTAGCACCATTGAGATACGCCACTGTCTATGGATGTTCGGATGCAACAATAGTTCTTGGAGCAGTTGGCAAGGTGGCAATTTCTATGCATGTTGAAGGATAATTGGGAATGTGTTTTTCTACTGGAATATTGGAAACAATATTGTCTTGTCATTCTAAATGTTATGGGGACATATATGCTAGACGATAGATGATACTAATACGATAACTGTCAAGTGGGCTTGCCTTGGAGTGAATGAGATTTCCTTAGGATTATAAGTCCTATTAGACTAGGGAAATAGAGTTGGTTCTTTCTCTTAGGAGCCAATTTTGATAAATCTCCCAATGAAGTACTTAATGGAGGAGAAAATAATATGGATCAAAGTAAAATAAAATAAATCAAACTCCTATAAGTTAACCTTTGCATCGGCTCTCATATGGGACTGTTCAAAAAAATACTATAACCACATATTGTCAAGGTTATTTTTGGTAACATAACAGAAAAGGTAAAGTGAAAAGATGGAAATGTGGCATTAAATCAGATAAATTAAATGTGAAAAAGTATAGACTTCAACTTTGTGAGTGGATGATTGTTGTTGCCTAAACTTTCTTTTGTCATTGTTTCTTCATTACGAGAAGTTTGGAAGGAGTATTATTCTCATTTGGTTTCACTTCAGTGAATCTGTGCTTGGTGAAGCATTTCCAGGTATATGGGATAGTGATTAATGATGTTCCTGCTCTTATGTATGTACATTTATCTGATTTGCAAGCATCGCATAAACCTTTCAATAAAGTACTTTCAATTGAATTTGTGCTTTAAAAGAGGTGATAAAATTATTTACTTGTATTAGAAACCATTGCCTATGCATACGTGAGCTGTCTATGTTTGGAAAGACTTGGTAACTGAGAAACATTTTACCGATCTTATGCTTATCATAAGCATTAGCATAGCTGGCACTTAAAGTAGCAGGAAGGAAGTTGATCTCCACCATTTTTTTCTTGACAGGCTGTGAGAGTAGAACACTGTGAACGTGTTCATGTAATTGTAGCAGCAAAACGTATTTGTATTGCTAATTGCCGTGAATGTATTTTCTTTTTGGGAGTGAATCAGCAACCACTTATGCTTGGTGATAACCATAAGCTGCAGGTGAGCTTCTTCATTAGCTGTTGCATGATTTATGAAGCTGTTGCATTGCTCATTCTGTGTTTTTTACATTTGAATGCTACTTTAATTTTTGAATATTGTTTAGGTCTCATTTGGGAGGCACCTATATAAAATATGAATTGATTGATTTTTATATATCATAAGTAGCTTTATAACCGAGCACTGCAAAAATGCTCTGAATTCTTGATTATAGAGAGAGAGATTATAGTTATAATTTATGCTAGTGTTTTTAATTTTTAAATTATAGTAACTCAGGAATCAGTCTTCTACCAATATGTTATTTATAAGGTGTTGCTAATTAAAGCAGAGAAATAGATGAAAAGGTTAATTCAGTAATTAAGCTTTAAGTAATGAAATGCATAATCTTATAAAAGTCTTACAAGATTAGTATATTTGATTCTTTGCAAGAACAAGCTATGGAGTTTATCTTCAAAATCTATTAACAGATTTCTTTACCATTATTTTAGAATGCTAAAGTGTGGTTTTGGGTTTAAAAAATGCTATTTGGTCTGTTAAGAAGGGTCTAATTTTTCTGCTCACACTTCTGCTTTTTCTAGTTTTGTTGGCTTATAATTTATCCTCACCCTACTCCCTTGGATTCATTCCATAAGAACTTCCTTTCACTATTAACAGGTGGCTCCCTATAATACATTTTACTCCCAATTGGAGGAGCATATGAATGAAGTTGGAATTGTTCCTACAGTGAACCGGTGGGATGAACCTCTTGCATTGGGCATGGTTGATCCTCATGATTCATTATCTCATCCAGCAGGTGTTTCTGATGTTCAAGCCGAGTCTGCTACCCAGGTGGACCCTGATCAGTTCACTAGTTTTGTGGTAAGGACGTTATTTTTACACTGACTTTTAGGGAAAATTAATATTTTTATTTTGAAATTGAGTCACATTTAATGGATTTCAATACATGGCTGGTATCTTGTTTCCGATATTTTTTGGGATGAAGAATCTTCAAGGTTCATATATCTTTCTTCTTTATTTAGTTATATGCTTTGTTTTTGGTCCATGCTATTGGCACACAGATTCCGAGCTGGCTTGGAGGAGACTCCACTGGTTCTGCACAAGGCAATCCATTCACTCTACCAGATGCTTACAAGGCATCTCAGCATAAAAATGTATGTGTAGTGTCAATTGACTAATATATTGATTGGATTTCCAAATTTTACAGCAATCAAACTGTAAAGTGCTGTATTTTATTTGAAATATGTTTTCATTTGAATGAAGCTGTATCTTCTCTGCAGCACAAAAATTTAGGGGAGATAAGGCAACTCATAAGGGAAGCATCTTTAGAAGAAAGTCGCAAACGAGAGTTGTCATCTGCACTCCATGTGTACTTCAAGGACTGGTTATATGGTAATCGTCTGTCTTTTATTGTTGTGTTTTATTCCGACACATGTGACTTTTACCTTTAGAATGAACACTGTCTTCCCATTTAAGCAAATATTTTTTTGTATGTCCTCGAGGTTGAACTTTGAACTAGTTCTCTACCAGGCTTATGATTTCTCTGGTAAATGGTTTGGGGAGATTTCACTGATACGTTTTATTGTATAACCTTCTGCAAATGACCACTGAATTAAATAGTGAGTTACATTTAATAGTTACGGAACAGTCAATATTGCTGCAATTGGGCGATGGTACCACAGAATTTTCCATTTTCTTAATAGCATTGGCTGTTTGGTGTGTCTTCCTCTGCCTTGGAGGAAACACAATTTAACGGCACCGATAAATGATTATAATCTTTTAAGTTTTGATCAAGCGACGATGCTTATATTCAATTATTCACGGTCAATGTTTCATCAAGTAACGTGGCTTTTAATGGGTTTGATTTTTGTCTTTTTGAATTAACACCTGCTTCCATTTAAGCACATCCAGAAATAATCACCTTCCCTGATTTAATGATTTAAGTATACATGCATTCATATTTATAGCCTAACATAGGTTTAAGATATTGGCAAGAGGCAGCTATACAGATAGTGGTAATATATTTGTTTTGTGTTGTGGCAGCTTCTGGAAACATTCGTCAGCTTTATTGTCTACAAGGCGATTGATCTTTGGCGGATTGTGCAATGAGACAATTAGCATTAATGATGGTACAGGAACGAGGTTTCTGGCTTCCTTTTTGAACTTCCTCTTCAATTCCTCTCGCCAATTCTATTGGCTGCACGGGTAGCTGAGATCAGAGTGCCCACCTATTTATGCCGTGACATCAGAGGGGCACACAATCGAATGAAAAATACAGTTGCTAATCTGATTGTAATATTTTTTGTTTGTGAAAATAATTACTGTAATATTTTGTTAGCCTAAATTAATGGCCTTTTGTGAAAAATTCCATATGCCAACATCTAGTGTACTGCATTGCACGTCTTCCAACTTCGAGCTGTTCTATTTAATTGAACATCCCGTGACTTTGTGTTGGGTGCTCTTGTGAATTAACTGTGTTGTTTTATGATTTACTAGTAGTAATAGCAATGGTGGAATTGAGATTCGTGGGCTTATCTCAGTCGCTGTCATTGTACAGAACTGATTCATTTTTTAACCCGTTGTTTGTCTCCACCATTATTCCGGTTTTGATAATAATATTTTGATTTATTTTATTTATTTACTTTTAATTCAAAATTTTAATTATTTATTTTGATTTTTTTAATGGTTTGATATAATGATCTAAGGATATTGAAGTGGTGATTTAAAAGTTGATAAAGAAAAATGAATTAAAATATTATTATCTTTGATTTAAATTGATCTGGAAATGACAGTTTGGTCGACCTCGGTGTATGCTGTCAGTGATCTTCAGATATCTTTTACCCCGTGATTGTTATGTAACACTAGAATGTCTCCATAGCCTAGAGAATGCTTGAATTGAAAAAGAGAATCACGTGCACTTTGCATGTAATTTCAAATCAAGCTGTACTCTCTTATCCTGTGAATATCTGTTAAATGAAATGGTGAGGATGAGATACAGTGAGGGGTTGCAATTGAATAAGACTATCACTAGATTGTTTTTTATCGTATTTTAAATAATCTAAATGACGGTGGCACCAAAAAACAAAAATTAATTATAGAATGTATTATTCAATTCGTTCTAATCCTATTCACACCTTTTCAGTTTCTATCCATAAACGTAATATCAGTCAATTCCAATTTGAACTTCGGAAAAATCAATTGAATATTATATTACAATGGGATTCAATTTGTACAATTTTACATTGAATAACTCACTTTGTAGAGTGAAAGTTCAAATACGTTGACAAAATCATCCATTTAGTTAAATATTGCAAATTAATTGTTTTAAAAGTTGAAGAAACTAAAATAGCGTAAGTATTAAAAAAAAATTAGAATTATATATGTTAGATAGTTTTAACACTCAACTCTCATTACACCTCAGTATGAGAACATGATTATGCGAATCATAGTGCAACTTTCTAAAATACATGAAGGAATCCAGGAAAAAAAACTATCTTCAAAGGAAAACTACAGCAGTAGAGTAAGTAGAGATGAAGGCAATCTAGCAAGCTGTCTTAGTAACGTATAATCGAAACATAGATGAGATGACACCTTGCTTAATGGATAATAGTAACATTGGGATAAACAGTTTGGTTTTTTCCATCATTTACTTCTCTTGATCTGTTGGTCCTCAAGTCTAATCACACCTTCCTTATTCATGCTACACACAACAAAATCAGTAGAGACTACAATAAAAACGTGACTCAACAGAATCAATGTTCCTAAAGAATTAAAAAACCTGGTTCTGCAGTTTTGGAGGAGAAAAGTTACCTGTGCTACATATAAAAACCAGCTTTCTCTGACTTATTTTCTGATTCGGTAGACCTATAGAAAGTGAAAAAAGAAAGTCTCAACTAGATTAGGCTATTAACACTTAATGCAAGTCAATGCATATATATGTAAGAATTTTATGCATCTTTTGTCCCTAAATGCAAGGCATCTAGAAGTCCTTGAGGTGATAGCTAACATAATTTGCTAACGTCAAACTCTTAACATTCTTAATTATTTATGCAGAACATTGTGTTGACTCAGTATCTACTTAAGTCAAAACAATTACACTTTTCAACTTTTATCAGGTATATGATTTGGTTTCAATTTATGAAAAAAAAAAGATTTTTTTGCTAAAAGTATTAGAAATCTGTCTAAATATGCCGAGATCTGCTAAGAATTTTCAAACACGCATAATGCTTGTCCTTGTTGGTAAATTATTCAGGTAAATTCAACCAAGTTTCAGAAGCAGAATATGTTCTTTTAATATCCCATTTTAATGAAGTTACCATGAAATTCTTGTACGTGGAAGGCTTTGGAAAAATCTTGGATGATGAAATATAAGTTTTTTTGTACAAGTAGTCACAGAGGTATGAGACCTAAGCAATTTTTCACTGACACATAACATAACAACATTAAAGTATGGAAATCATTCATATATAGGCAATAACCTTGATCTTATTTCATAAAATATATTTGATAAGCTGATATAAAAGACTGTCTTAATTGGTCTGCAATCTCATAAAAAAGGTTGAAGAAAAACCAACCAGCTAAAAAGTTTGGTGAAAGTTGGAAACTTCCCTAAGAAAGAATAAGGATGGGGTAGATTGAAAGACATGCCATTAAACCTTTCCCTTCAAGTGCATTTTTCACATATTTTTATTTTCATATATATACAGATTTCCAAATTTTCAACCTCATCCCTTTTCACACCATCTCCTGCACTCAAAAATCAGAAAATGGGTCCCCAAAGCAACCTTCTATCTCTTTTGGTTGCTCTGGCCGCACTTTTTTCATCTTTGTATCTCATAAATCCAATTCCAAAGTTTTTCATAAATCCAATTCCACAGTACCTCATAAATGTCTTGTCACCTTCATCTGCATACTTTGCAAAACCTTTAACAGGGAACTTCCAAAGACATCACAAGAAACACCCTGATAGTGGGAACACAGAATCCATTTGTGATGATTTCCCACCAGGAATTCCACCTCCAAATACCAACACCACTTCGTATCTCTGTGTTGATCGAAAAGGGTGCTGTAATTTCACAACAGTACAAGCAGCCGTGAATGCAGTTCCAGATTTTAGTGTCAAAAGAACCATTCTATGGATAAACAGTGGCATGTACTAGTAAGTTGATCCTCATCATCAAACAAAACACTTGATTTTCTACAATTCTCTGAAAAGTTTGATAAAATTTTATGATGCCATCTATTTTTGGACAGTGAGAAGGTTATGGTGCCTAAAACAAAACCCAACATTACATTTCAAGGACAAGGCTATACTTCAACCGCAATTGCATGGAACGACACCGCATTATCCGCGAATGGAACATTTTACAGTGGCTCCGTACAAGTTTTCGCCTCCAATTTCATTGCTAAGAACATAAGCTTCATGGTGAATAACTTTTTCTTATACGTCCAGAAGAAAGAAAATATAAATAACACATTACACACCGTCACGGATAGAGATGGCAAATAAACCCGTCCCCGTGGGTATTGCCCGAACCCGTCCCCGTTTTGATGGGGAATTCCCGCATTGACTGGGTATGGGTATGGGTATGGAGAATCCCCGACTTTTTCAGTTGGGTATGGGGATGTACATATACCCGCCATAATACCCGTCCCCGCCATATCTCCATTCTCGTTTAAATTATTAAAATATTCACAATTAATTAAGTAACTCCTATATATATATATATATATATTTTCTATTTTTTTTTTCTTTTAATTATTTCATTTGTCATGAAACTCATTCTCATCTCCAATATATTTTTTATCTTATCATAACCTTTATGTAATTATGTTAAAAT
>Ga0214542_1007080_pt1 | contig 19842 bp, 24 predicted proteins | sample CNSS1metaG_FD_160096 | JGI IMG/M metagenome (GOLD analysis project Ga0214542, IMG submission 160096) | Root nodule microbial communities from cowpea collected in UCLA plant growth center, Los Angeles, California, USA - CNSS1 | ecosystem: Host-associated > Plants > Roots > Nodule | place: USA...
TACATACATCATTTTAACATAAATACATAAAGATTTATGATAAGATTAAAAATATATTGGATACGAATGAGTGTCATACAAACCAAATAATTAGAAGAAATAAAAAATATAAAGTATATATATATATATATATATATATATAGTTACTTAATTAATTATGAAGATTTTAATAATTTAAACAGGAATGGAGATATGGCGGGGACGGGTATTATGGCGGGGATATGTACATCCCCATACCCATCCCCATACCCAATTGAAAAAGTCGGGGATTCCCCATACCCATACCCATACCCAGTCAATGCGGGGATTCTCCGTCAAATCGGGGACGGGTTCGGGCAATACCCACGAGGACGGGTTTATTTGCCATCTCTAGTCGTCACCCCTTCACCGACTTCATCGCCAACACTCATCTCCCCACCCAGTGGGAACCTTTCACCCTAGACTGCGATATTGGCGAAACCGAACTTGATGAGCACCTCAAAGTCTACATCACCCATGTCGCCCTGTACACGTCCCAAGATGCAGTCTTCTGCAAAGCCTTCCCCACCACCCTCAAGGGCCCTGCCCTAGAATGGTTCACAACCCTTCCACCTTACTCCATCAACAGTTTTGATGTCCTTTCCCACATGTTCTCCACCCATTTTGCTGGCAGCCGCCCACACCAAACTACCACAATCTCCCTCCTGGGCATTAGATAGGAACAAGGCGAACCGCTCAGAGCGTTCATAGATCGCTTCAGTAGGGCAGCTCTTCGCACTCCACACCTCAACCAAGAGATCATCCTTCAGTGCATGGCACTCACCCTACAACCCGGCCCCTTCGCCAACAACATCTACCTCCACCCACCTGCCTCTATGCACGAACTCAAATTGCGTGCAACCGACTATGTCCGCATGGAAGAAATGCAAACCCTCCACACCAAATTCTGCAATGACTATGCAGCCACCACCGCCAACCCTACCCTGCAACCTAACCCCCGCCCTGATGCCCGCCCACGCGAGCCCCGCCAACCTCGCTTCACCAGATATGTCCCTCTTACCGTAGCCCACTCCCGCATCCTCGACGAGGCCTTACAAGCTGACCTAATCCTTCCACCACGTAAGACAACCACACCTCCTAATGCTGATATGACCAAGTATTGCCGCTACCACCGCAACCATGGCCACACTACAGAAGAATGCAAAGCACTCCAGGATAAAATAGAAGAACTGGTCCGTGCTGGCCACTTTCACCGTTTCATTCGCAGAGATGACCATTCCTCTTCCTCTCGATCCCGTAACCCCCCTCGATCCGACCACAGACGCCCTCTACATGACTCCCGTCACGACAAACGCCCCGCCCAACCCACCAATCAAGAATCCGAACCAGCCCGCACCGACATCACCCCCGCTGACCCTCCCTTACGTGGCACCATCAACACCATCTCTGGTGGCTTCGCTAGTGAAGGATCCACCTCTTCTGCCAGAAAGAAACACCTTCGTCATATCCAGTCCATCAACCATATCACCCATTCCCAACACAGACGCCGCATGCCTCCCATCATCTTCACAGATGACGACTTTCATGGCCTCGACCACCAACAAGATGACCCCATGGTCATCACGGTTGAAATCGAAAACTACGCCATTAAGAAAGTCTTTAATGACCAAGGCAGCTCCGTTGACATCCTCTACTAGGCCACCTACCAAAAACTCCAACTTCCGGACACAGCTATGGTCCCCTATGATGAACCAATATATGGCTTCTCTGGCGAATAAGTTTCCACCTGCTGCTACATCGACCTCCACACCATTTTTCCTGAGGGAACCCAAACCAAAACCATTCCAATCTGTTTCCTCATCGTCGACGCGCCAACATCCTACAATGTCCTCCTAGGCCGTCCTTCCCTCAACACCCTTGGCGCTGTCGTCTCCACTCCCCACTTGGCCATGAAGTTCCCTTCTCCTTTCGGTGACATCCTTACCATATATTGCGACCAACGCTTGTCACGCGAATGCTACATGGCCAGCCTGCGCCCACAACTCCCTATTCAACAAACCAAACAAATTGAGCGACCACCTGGCTCCGGCATCGCACTATCAGGCGAAGACCTGGACCCCAGAGTAGGCCGGGATGTTCATCTCGAGCCAGTTGAGGAGACCTCCCCTTTAGAGCTTCCCAACGACCACTCTATCAACCTAGGCACCGATTTGAACTCTGACGAGCGTGCCATCATCACACCCATCCTCATCAACAACACAAACCTTTTCGCCTGGTCAGTCGTTAATCTACCTGGGGTGGACCCTCTGGTGGCATCCCACAAACTATCCATCTATAAAGAAGCCCGCTACATATCCCAGAAAAAATGCAAACTTGGTAAAGAACGCCGCTTGGCAGCTAAGGTTGAAGTCGACAAGCTACTGAATGCAGGATTCATAGAAGAAGCTCAGTACACCACTTGGCTTTCTAACGTAGTCTTGGTGAAGAAAGCCAATGGCAAATGGCGGATGTGTGTAGACTACACGGATCTAAACAAGGCTTGCCCTCGCGATGCCTACCCCTTATCCAACATCGACCGACTCGTTGACGGCGCAGCAGGGAATCAAGTACTTAGTTTTTTGGATGCATATTTCGGGTACAATCAAATCCCCATGGCCGTATCTGACATGCACAAAATTGCCTTTATCACGGACGATGCCAACTACTTCTATAGGGTAATGCCTTTTAGTCTCAAGAACGTCGGAGCAACCTACCAACGGCTGATGGACAAGGTTTTCAGTCATCTAATGGGACAATGTGTCAAAGTATATGTTGACGACATGGTTGTCAAATCACCAAGTCACCACCAACATGCCGAGGATCTCTCAGCGGTTTTCTCTGCACTACGCCAATACAACCTTCGCCTCAACCTAGACAAGTGTGTATTCGGCGTTGACCGGGGTAAATTCCTTGGTTTTATGTTAACCCAACGCGGCATAGAAGCCAATCCCGAAAAATGCAAGGCCATCATCGAGATGCGCAGCCCCACTACTATCAAGGAGGTCCAACGTCTTATAGGCCGTCTCACAGTCATTTCCCGCTTCCTACCCAAACTAGCCGAACAAACCCAACCCATAGTCCAACTCTTAAAGAAATCCACCCGGTTCACGTGGACTGATGATTGTGAACAAATCTTCCAAAAACTAAAAACAACTCTAACCTCCCCACCTATCCTCCACAAGCCGGACACCCATCAACCCCTCCTCGTATACGTCACGGCCACTGACCACACCGTTAGCGCCGTGCTCGTCCAAGAAACAGACAACACGCAACACCCTGTCTATTTTGTGAGCAGAACGCTGCAAGATCCTGAAACCAGATATCAAATGGTAGAGAAGTTGGCTCTATCCTTGGTCAACGCAGCACGTCGCCTACACCCATACTTCCAAAACCACAGCATAACCGTTAAAACCGACTACCCAATCCAAAAGATATTGCAAAAACCAGATCTAGCTGGACGCATGTCATCATGGGCCGTCGAGCTGTCAGAATTTAACATCCGCTATGAACCCCATGGCCCCATTTAAGCCTAGTGTCTATTAGACTTCGTCAACGACCTCCAGCACACACCCACAGAGGACCGGTGGACGCTTCATGTAGATGGTTCCTCAAATTCAAAAGGTGCCGGCGCTGGCATCGTCTTAGAAGGCCCCAACGAAATCCTCATTGAAAAATCCCTTCACTTTGCCTTCAAAACGTCAAATAACCAAGCCAAGTACGAAGCAATCCTCACTGGTCTTTCCCTAGCGCGCGAGGTAGGTGTCAAGAAATTAACGTGCAAAACCGACTCCAAGCTCACTGTAGGCCATCTAAATGACGAGTTCCAGATCAAAGACCCCATCCTTTTACAGTATTACCACATAGTCCGTGCAGTCATTCAATCCACCTTTGAACAAGTCCGCATCGAACATATCCCAAGGACCGACAACATCAGAGCCGACATCCTCTCCAAATTGGCCAGCACCAAGTTAAAAAACCGTTACCGATCCCTATTACAGCAAACATTATCTACACCCTCCATCACACACACTTGTCAAAATTTAACCCACGCCCCAGCTGGCAACGTCACCCCCTCCCAAAGCCATAACTGGACCACCCCCTATATCCAGTACCTCAAAACCGACAACCCCCTCAAGATGCGAACAAAACTTGGCTGGCTAAGGCTGCCAGGTACACCATGATAGGCGATGACCTCTACAAACGCGGATACGGCCAACCCCTTCTTAAGTGTGTCATGGCAGAACAAGCACAATGTATTATTAAAGAGCTACACGAAGGCATTTGTGGCTATCATTCTGGCGCACGCACCATGGCTACCAGAGTTCTTAGAGCCGGATATTTCTAGCCGACTATAGAAGCAGACTGCCAGGATTATGTCAGAAAGTGCAAACCATGTCAGAAACATGGTAACCTTATTCACCAGAAACAAGAACAACTACAGCACATACTATCCCCATGGCCATTCGCTAAGTGGGGAATGGACATTCTCGGCCCTTTTTCACCCGGCAAAGGGCAGGTGAAATTCCTAATTGTAGCCGTCAACTACTTCACCTAATGGATAAAAGCCAAGCCGCTAACCACCATCATGGCCTAGCAAGTTCAGCAATTTGTTTGGAAGGATATTATATGCAGATATGGTGTTCCACATACCATCATAACAGACAATGGCCGACAATTTATCGACAAAGAGCTAGCCAAGTTCTACATTGGCCTAGGCATCAAGCACATCACAAGTTCTGTAGAACATCCACAAACCAATGGACAAGCAGAGGCGGCAAATAAAGTTATTCTCGTGGAGCTACGCAAGAGATTAGATACCGGCAAAGGCCGATGGCCCGAAGAGTTAGTTGAAGTGCTATGGGCTTACAGGTGCACCCCACAATCATCAACAAACGAATCCCCATTCAGCCTAGTTTACGGTGCAGACGCCATGATACCGATTGAAATTGGCGAACCATCCCTGCGCCGAGAACTATACGACCCAACCCACAACCACCAAAACATGGCTATGCATCTCGACCTCCTACCCGAACTTAGAGAAAATACCCAAATACGAAATTTAGCTGCCAAACAACGAGCTGCCAGAAAATATAATGCAAACCTATGTCCACGATCATTCGCCATCGGGGACTTAGTATGGAGAATGGCCAGCAGTGCTAGAAAGAAGGATGGCAAGTTCTCCGCCAATTGGGACGACCCATACTGCATACGCGAAGATGCAGGAGGAGGAGCTTATCGCCTGGAATACTTTTCTGGGGAAGAGATTCCCAACATTTGGAATGTATCACACCTCAAATTCTATTTCAGTTAAATGTATGTTGCACTAAGCCGAACACTTGTAACCTTGGGTGTACTCTTTTTCCTCACCTGGTCTTTTTTTCCCTAATGAGGGTTTTGGCCAGGGAGGTTTTAACGAGGCACCCCCATTCAATAAATAAAATGAAGGGTTCTCAACTATACAACTTTTCTACGTTTTTACTCTCATATTCGTCTAAGTTCCACACCCTTACCCCAAGTAAGCGGCCTGGGTCGAACACCCTTATCTTTTGCTTAATTCGTTTAAGTTCCCCACCCTTACCCCAAGTAAGCGGCCTGGGTCGAACACCCTTATCTTGAGCTTAATTCGTTTAAGTTCCCCACCCGTACCACAAGTAAGCGGCTTGGGTCGAACACCCATAACATAAAATCGATCGTATCACACATACACCACATATCATCAAAACACGACATACATAATAACATACAGAATCTTACAGACATAGGCTCAAATAATGTACCAATGTAGCAAAATGTACCAATGTAGCAAAATGTACCACATATTACAGACATAGGCTCAAATAATATTCTTGAATCAATTAAAATCAAAATCCTATTCTGCTGCGACAGGAGCCACCTCCTCGGCATCGCCCGCCCTCTTCTCCTCCTCTGCCGCCTTCTCCTCCACCTCCTCATTCGCACTGTCCTCGTCCTCTTGGACCAGCTTTTCGTCAACAACATCCTTATTCACATCGAACTTTAAATCCGTTACGTCCACATCCTGATGGAAAAAAGCCGCTTGACGCAGTCCCTTATCAAAACCATTGATATGCTCTTGTATAATACTATTCTTCAAGTCGTCAAGCTCTCCCACGGCACCGTCATACTTCTCTTTCAATTCTTCATAATCTTCCTCCCACTCCCCTATTTTCTTTTTCAACCTTTCCTCTGAATCCAAACAGCGAACCCTTCACGTTATTAACCTTTTTCTCTCTACCTCCCAACTCTCCTGCGCCTTCTCCAACGCAGCCTTCTCTTCCTCAAGCTTGTCAACCTTCCCCTGCAACTCCTCCACCTTTTTCTGACCTTCCACCTTCACCTCCCTCTTGTATAAAGACCCCACACGACGGCTTAATATTAAGGCCTTGCTTCAAACTAGACCATTGTTCTCACAATATGGTCCACATCCATGCCATCAATGGAATTTATAATGGTATCTGGGAGGTTGATTGCAATATCCTTCCTCATAGATATTTCCGGCAATTCGATTAAACCAGATTCTTGTCCTTTCTCCCCACTAACCGACCCTGCTCCACTGGCCGACCCCGTCCCGAGCAAGGCCGCTCTCACTCTCTTCACATCTTTCCCCTTGCCGTGTCAAGGCGGCAACTCAGCCTTCCTCTTCGTCCCGCCTTGTACATGCACTTCCACCACAGACTCCTACAGGTTGGGAACATTAGTCTTCCTAGCTGCCTTGGCCTTAGCGGCCATCTCCTTCCTCAGCGATTGGAAAAGCGCCAAGTTTTTCTTTCCTGATTGTGCCATGTGCCCTACAATAATATATTACAACTCAGATTAAAATAACTTAGAATCATTAACACAGTTTAAGTAATAAACAGATACCTTCAATATCTATAATCGGATGCACCGAATTATAAACTCTAACTAAGCCCTTAGTGGGCAACTTATCGACAAACTTCGCTAAGATCTCCACCACTTCCTTATCCCCCGCCGATAACTCATCCATCCCCGTATCCTTATACCGAGAAGGGCTACCCGTCTAACTAAATGGGAATTTTGTACTCCCATCTGCGTTCAAAAAATGAGCTTTACCTTCTTCTTTACCAACAACCTTGAAGTACCCGTCCTTGAAGTGCTTGAAAGACTGGGAAAATGCGTCCAGTCTACTGATACTAGGACGACTTATCAAGGACACCCAAGTAGTCAGCCGGCGGGGTCTGGTGTCGTAGAAGTACAAGAAAGCGTAAGGAGAAGGCTCCAAGTATAGAGATTGGCACAAGATGCGAAAGGCTTGCAAGTAGGCCCAACTATTCGGATGCAATTGTGTAGGTGCCACATTCAGTGCGTGCAATACACCCATAGTAAAATCGTCTAAAGGTAGTCGCACGTGTAGTTGAGAAAAATGACACATGTACATGTAGAAAAACTTCTCTGTAGCCCCCTCCTGCCCATGACATACTCGGTCAATAGCGCTAACTCTTTCCAGGGAAACGATGTCCCTACTTACACCCTTCGAGATGACAGGCGTACAGTTTAACCAGGAGTTCAATAGGCGAGACCACCGGAATAAAGATGATTTATTACGGACGTCGGCAGCCGCCCACCCATAACCGCCTTTAGCCGGCCAGTTACTCTCGGCCAACTCCTCAGGGGGATCTTCTCGAACCTCCCTCACCGTCTCCATTGGAATCCCACTTACCATGCCTACAGAACTTGTACCCTCTTCGTCAAATTGCCTACCCCTACTTCTCTCCGACTCCGTACTCTCACTACTAGATGTGGACAACGATATACTATCGCTACTGGACATACCTGTTTTCGTGTTTACGGGAAGATGTCGGCTGAAATTGGAAACTAGTTGGACAGTATAATGCACACAAGACCTCTGAATTCAAAACTCTGGCAAATGAACCAAGTAACCCCTCACTCGTTTTGAAATATATATTTATAGGACAGAATCCCAAACGACGAAAACGCCTTCCCGCCAAAACAACAACCCATACCAATCGACACCATCATTGCGAGAGACATGACTCTTAAAAATGACGGCGCCAGAACTTCCTGATTTGACCCCTGACACCCCTTCACCTACCTTCAGACGATTACCACTTTTTAGCCTTAACACTGTTCATCACACTTAAAGGCTGGGGGACTGGTGTATCACACCTAGCCGGTTCCGCTAGCATACCAACACATTTTACCCTTGACCGACAACTCATGTCGGACAAGACTAGGGGACTGGTGTACCACACCTAGCCAAACTTGACCAAATAAGTAAACAATACATATACCAAGGCAGTCAAGTATTCAGCCTAGACCGAGTTAGCCTAAGTTTTACCAGTTCTAACCTAAACATCTAGAGGAACAACCTGCACCTCATATAACCAACATAAACCGTCAAGGTAAGTAGCCGGCCTAGACCGACTACTCCAGCAGACCCGGTAAGATTAAAGCCTAGGCCGACCACTCCGATAAACTCAGTATAATGAAAACCCCCCAGCGTTCAATAAGTCCTAAGGGCCTGGGTTAGGGCCCAGGCCCACTTATAGCCAAAGCCCAAGCCAAGGCCCAGCCCATAGAATAACCAGACATAATTAAATGCTCTATAAATAGACGTGGACACTAGTAATTAAAGGAACGCATTCATTACTCCATTAATCACTGATTTGACCTTCTGAGAGCTTTGACTTACTTAAGCTTCAGAGTCCCTTCTGCAGGTAACCCCTCCTGGGTCCAAGTCGACATATGCCAACCGGGAAGAGACCAGCTAAAGAGATAGCGGACTACATGGGTAAGGTGACACTTGTGCCTAACTTATCTTATTTGTTCTCTGCAGGAACAATTAATATCTTTGAAGTGTATTGTAAGCTTCCTTAAAGAGACTTGTAGAAAAGATTAGATAAGTGCTTGAAGAAATACTTGATTTTTTTTTTCAAAATATTAGTAGTACTTCAAGAAAAAAACATGCTTTTCTTTTTCTTCATAGAAGAACTTATTCTATTTATCAAGAATTAAATACAAATAAATATAAAATTGTCACTTGTATACTTCTTTATTTTATGTTACAGAATTCTTTTATAAGATTGATTTGATATAATGAAATCCGACAAATACTCTGTTTATTGCAAAAAATAATATAAAATCATAACGAAATCTCCTTTTCGTTGGAATATTTTTGCACTGACATAGTCAAGTTTTAGATGCAGACATCACTAATACAAATAAATAAACATTTCAGAAGTCATATGCACAATATAGAATCACGTGTCAAATCACATGCCAAGAGTAACATAAAATCCTGGTCATAATTAAATAAACGTGTTACCTGCGCTAGTAAAATATAAAGATAATTATATTAAATCATATAAATACATTTTTATAACTTTTATTCAAAATTTTGAACAAACTAAAGAAAAAGTGCATATGGTACTTACCATTTTATATTTTAATATGTATTATAATGAAATTTATAATAATTTCTAATTACCAAGTAAAATTTAGGCAAAATATTTAAAAAATATAGGCGTATATCCAATGTCTACATAAATAAAATTTGAAGTTCTTATTCATGCAAATATAAGGACGAACACTACTATTGCTTTGAAAATGTGATTACGAAAACAAGTATAATAATCCATCAAGACTTGTGAATATAAGTTCAAAAGTGCAATTTACTCTAAGATTTTCTTTATTTTTAAATAAAACAAAAACCTCAATCACAGATGCTTAAACTTTTCATATTTTTAATTGCCATGTAACCATATCCTTATCTTTCTCATTTTAATATAATAGTTTGTACAACTTGCCTATAAAGTTCAATAGAACCGACACAATACAGTCTTTACTTAAATACTAAAGTTTTAAAAAAAATAATATTTTAATATGATTATATAGACCATTAGTTTCATGGGACTTAATTAATTTGAAAGTAACTCATACCTACTCACCTCACATCTCAACCATAAATTCATTTATAATTTATTGATTTCAGTCAATGAAATAATAATCAACCATTTACTTCAGTACCTTAATTTTATTTTTTTTTTCCTTTTTATGATCAGCCATATCCAGCGACTTAATTCTTATTTTATGTATAGTGAATTTTCATCTTATCATGTATAGCATAGAAAGTATATTTATTTTAGCGGGAGGGGCAAGCCCACCAATATATATATATATATATATATATATATATATATATATATATATATATATATATATATATATATATATATATATATATATATACATATATATATATATGTATATATATATATATCAAATAAGATTAAATGTTTATCAAGTATCCAAAATAAATACTTGTCGAACTCGAATAAAACTATTACTTTGAGAGAAAGAGTTATACATTTACATTATAAATTAGATATATATTATCACTTATTGTGAATCTAAATTATCATATATTTGTTTACTTATTTATAGTATTGGTAATTATCTTAAAATTTATAATAAATATGATTTATAATTGAATAAAAATATGATTTCTTTTAACTTATTTTGTATAGCCATTAAAATCTAATTTTTTTACTTATACTTTCTTTGTAATGATCTTCTTTCATTTTTTTATTAAAAAATCATTTTAAATCTTGTATATTATATTATGAGAATAAACACCAATAATATAAAATACCTTTTATTATCAAATTTCAAATTACCATATTGTTATGAAGGGTAAATTTCAATGAAAAAAAAAATACTATTAATGTTAAGATTCTTGTAATAAAGATGGATCTTTAATTCATTCATAAGTGCATGCATAACATTTGATTGATTTGTTATTTTTTTTTTTTTACTTTTTCAAAATATTATAAGTTAAGAATATATATACATATATATATATATATATATATATATATATATATATATTATAAAGCTTAAAAGATAAAGCTTATTAATGATTTTGATGTGACAAGAGGACAAAATAAAGTTATTTTTTGAAAGCTTGAAAAGGTGGTTACATGAAAGAAGTTATTTATTGAAATAAAAGTTACATTAAAAATAGTAGTTGTAACAACGGCGAATATATGGTCATGTAAGAACAACTATGACCTTTGAAATTAGCTGTACTAGGATTTGAATGTAATTTTTCAAGGCACTAAATTCCTATCACAAAACACTCTTCAAAAGCTAAACATGGGAATGATATCTGTAATAGTGTTAATTTGGCACCTGGCAAGAGCAGAATTATGGACCAAACTAAGTAAAAGCGAATTGAATCAATGTAGTGAAAATGTGAGTGCATATGCACTAGATTGGCACACGTTGCAGTGGAATGTGAATGGAATCGGAATGAATCATAATTTAAATGATTGATCTGCCTATTTGAATTGAAAATGCAAAACAGTTCAAGATGTATCTGGATGACATCCATTTTAATTGCATAGCATAATCAAAATCAATTTCAGGCATGGCCACACTCAATTCATTAAGCCAGATTGAATTGATGCATTGTTGTGAATACTAATTGACATTGCTGAAATTTGAAATATAAACAGCCACAACAGTGAGAACATAAACTGCACTAATCCAACATACATAGAACCTATGAAAATACATAACCTAATTGAGCATAAATGATGCAAAACTTTAGACACAAAATATTATGATATATAACAAATTTCCGATTTGTGTTGTAACACCCCATTTAATTAATAACCCTAATTAAAGGAAGCATCATACAGAATAATATAGTATCACGGTCCAGGAATATAAACATTACTCCTTATAGTTGTTCAAAAGATGTGGATGTGACTTCCTCATATCCTCCTCTAACTCCCAAGTAGAGTCACATGTCCTCCGGTTCCAGATGACTTTGACAAGATGGACTGGTTTTCCTCGACATTCCTCTACTCGGCTATCCTCTAAAGCCACTGGTCGTACTTCCATAGTGAGATCCTCCCTAATTTGTACACCCTCGGCTTCCAAAACATGAGACGGTTCAAAAACATACTTCCTCAACTACGAGACGTGGAATACAGGATGGAGATTAGCCAACTAGGAGGCAAAGCGATCTTGTAAGCCATAGGCCAAATCCTCCTCGATATTTGATAAGGGCCAAAGAACTTAGGAGAAAGCTTCCTTGAGCGGAGAGCCCTTCCCACACCAGTGGTTCGGGTCACCCTCAAGAACATATGATCTCCAACAGCGAATTCCAAAGGTCTCCTCCTGCAGTCTGCATAAGCCTTCTGCCTACTCTGAGAAGCATGCATCCGATCCCTCACCATTCTTACCTTCTCGGTAGTCTGCTCCAATAACTCTGGTCCAACTAGCACCGCTTCCCCATCCTGGTACCAACACAGAGGGGTCCTACACTTCCTACCGTATAGAGCCTCATATGGCGCCATGCCAATGCTCACATGAAAGCTATTGTTGTAGGTGAAATTTATCAAAGGTAAAACTTCATCCCACACACCTAAATTATCCAGTATATAGGTTCTCAACAAGTCCTCGAGTGACTGGATTGTCTTCTCAGACTGCGCATCGGTCTGGGGATGATATGCTGAACTCATAGTTAGCTTGCAACCCAAAGCACTCTGCAAAGTCTGCCAAAACTGGGAAGTGAACCGCAAATCCTTGTCTGATACAATGCTCGAAGGTACTCCATGCAGCCTCACAATTTCCTTATTGTACAACTGGGCCAACTTGGCCATAGACATTCTCAAATTCATTGCCAAGAAATGAGCACTCTTGGTCAATCGGTTCACTATAACCCAAATCGTATCATGGCCTCTAAAGGTTTGTGGCAAATGGGTCACAAAATCCATAGCGATGCTATCCCATTTCCATACCGGTATCTCCAAAGGCCGTAGAATTCCATCGAGTCTCTGATGCTCTACCTTTGCCTTCTGACATGTCAGACAGGCTGATACAAACTGAGCTACATCTTTCTTCATACCCTGCCACCAGAAGGATTCCTTGAGATCCTGGTACATCTTAGTCATGCCATAGCCTGAGCACGCCACATATTCACTGTTCACATCAAACAGCTTCAATTAAGACTTATACAAAAAAAAATAGTTAACAATCATCAATCAAAATGGTCTCACAAGCGACACACGGTAAGCTCACTCCCCACAGACCCCAAAAATCTTTTGAAAACCATTGCTCTGATACCAAATGCAACATCCCGTCAGGATATTACGGGTTTAATTAAAATAAAATAAATAAAACGAAATTCCATCGCAATTAATAATACTTCATTTCCCTTAAAGCGTAGGAAATTTAAAACTTTATTAAAACTATGAAAAATCCAATATTCCATAATTTATAAACGCAAAAAATATAATAAATATCCACAGTGTTTACAATTTATTTTTCAAAACACAAATCATCAAAAACTCCCAAGCTAGCCCACTCTCCGAGCCTAAGCCTCACCAGCTCCACTTGCAATATCATCTGCTCACGTGTACCGCGTACACGATCATCCCCAAACACAAGTAGATAGGGTGAGCTAAAAAGATAACACATAAAATATAAATAAAATATATATATATATATATATATATATATATATATATATATATATATATATATATATATATATATATATATATATATATAAAGCACAACAAGAAATTTCCACCATTCATTTCCCATGGCCATAACCATGTTGATATTAGCTTGCATCAAGGAAGATTCATAATTTCCTTCCACATTGCCACAACCATGGAATGTCAAATTACATCCAAGGAAACTCATTCCTTTCCTTCCACATGGCCACAACCATGTTAACTGTGTTCTACATCCTCTAACGAGTATCTCAAGATGTCTTGCTGTCACACCTATCGGCCACAACCGATAGAGCACGTGCGGGAAACCATGCTACGGATCACACACCGTAACGCTAGGTGGAGTTCCCAAATACGAACGTAGTCCGTAACGTCCCAAGACTACCAAACTCATCAGTCAACTACTGAGGAGGGCAATCTATCTAGACCCATCCGTACTGGCCACAACCAGCACACTCACACCGGCAACACTCACCAACCCGAGCCACAACTCAAGAGTTCCTCGTGTTAATACGCTATCCCGAGCCACAACTCAAGAGAAGTCATTTCGGGCCACAACCCATAGAATGCCATGTGCTTAACCCCTATCCTGAGCCACAACACAAGGATACGTTCCGGGCCACAACCCAAGGAACACTAGCAAGCCCACCATTGAGATATCTTAGAAGTCTCATAGTACACACATCACAATTCAACCACAAATCAATCCAATACCACATAATTGTTTGCCTTTAAACACATAATCCATCCCTCCTTTGCTAAACTTCAAGCCTTTTCCTTAGTACTCTGGTCCATCTCGCTTAGGCTAGGTTACCTTGCTTAAGCGAGCACCTCGCACAGAACCAACCTCGAACCCTCACTTAGCCGAGTTTCACTCGCCTGGGTGAGACCATATTTCGCCCAAGAATAAAATCTCTTGCCTAGGCGTCATGTTAAGCCAACGTCAAACCTCCTTCGAATGCTCGCTTAGGCGAGGGATTCTCGCTTGAGCGAGACACTCTTTCGCTCAAAACTGAGGTTCACGGCTGAGCGGGATGCCCAAGCAAACTCACCCAACACTCACGAGTTCTCGCTTAGGCGAGACACACTCGTCTAAGCGAGTTAGTCTGTCGCCCAAGGCTTACACACTCCGCTCAAGTGAGACGCTCGAGCAAAAACAGACTCGACTCTCTACTAATCTCACCTAGGCGAGCCTGGCTCGCTTGAGCGAGAGTTGCAGACTTCTGCACTGTGACGCAACCAAACACCAGCCAAAACATGCACCATTGGCATACCAAATCATACCAGTCATTTGGAAACAATGCACAACAAATGAACCCAATGTATACCATACATAGTCTCCAAAAGAATCTAAAATTAGAGTCCCAAATAACATATTTAGTGCATGACCCCATCACATTCATATAATTAGGTAAAGCTTCGAGTAATAACACCAAGGCACCCAACCCACAATTTAACATCATATATGGCACGAATTTCATGTTCTAAATTCATCAAAAATGATGTGCATTTACAACAATACACTGAATGGCCACAATCCTTCCCTTGGTCTTGGCTGCCCCTTCTGCTAGGGTTTTCTATGCCCTTTCACATTCAAGCCACACCAATTATTAGCAAAAACAAAGTTAAATTTGGGTCACTAAGGTTCGAACCCATGACCATGCCTATTATCAACCAATGCACAACCACTCCATCAATTTATGTTTAGTGATAATTCCCATAAATATAGGGTTACATTATCACTCCTCATGCTTCAACATATTATTCAATTTAATAATAAAACAAACAACACATACATGGCATATATAGGACTCGAACCCAAGTCCTTTCACACAATCAAGTACTCTCAACCACTTAAGCTAGTACTTTTCCACGTCATATCAATCAATATTTCATGTCATAAAGGCTCCCACTACACGCATTTATTAATTAATTAATTATTTAATTAATTAATTTCCACGGGTATTACAGCCTCTCCCTAACTGAGTCCAAGAAATCACTAGATATAGTCAAAGTACTACACATAATGAACTCGGATCCCAACTCCACCTATAGCTTCATATCCTTGAACTGCTCTAGTAGCTCCACCTCCTTCATCATCAGATGTGTAGTATGCACTGCCTTCCTACTCAAGGCATCTACTACCATATTTGCCCTCCCCGAATGATATAGTAGCTCGAAGTCATAATCCTTCAAGAATTCCATCCACCTTGTTTGTCTCATTTTCAGCTCTTTCTGATCGAATAAATATTTAAGACTCTTGTGCTCACTGAATACACAAAGCTGAGCACCATAAAGATAGTGTCTCCAAATCTTCAAGGCGAACACGATGGTTGCTAAATCCAGGTCATGAGTGGGGTAGTTTCTCTCATGCACCTTGAGTTGCCTCGAAGCATATGTCATTGCCTTCTTCTCTTACATCAGCACACAACCCAAACCTAGATGAGAGACATCACAATAAACCTCAAAGGGTTTACCAACATCTGGAATCACCAGTATAAAAGCACTCGTCAACCTTTGCTTAAGCTCTTAAAAGCTTTTCTCACACTTATCCGTCCAAGTGAAAGGTTGGTCCTTCTGGGTGAGCTGTGTCAGAGGCGTCACTATCTTAGAGAACCCTTCTATGAATTTTCTGTAGCAACCAGCTAAACCCACGAAACTCCTGATCTCTTTGGCCGACTTGGGACTTTCCCACTTAACCACTGCCTCAACCTTTGTTGGATCCACTACAATGCCTTGTGCAGATATCACATGGCCCAAGAATTGTTCCTCATCCATCCAGAATTCACACTTAGATAACTTAGCATATAACTACTTCTCCCTTAGAACACTAAGCACTAGTCTCACGTGCTCGACATGCTCCTCCTGAGTCCTGAAATAGATAAGTATGTCGTCTATGAAGACTACGATAAACTTATCCAAGAATGTAGTCCATGAACACATCTAGGGCATTGGTCACACCAAAAGGCATAACCACATACTCGTAGTGGCCATATCGGAACCTAAAAACCGTCTTTTGCATGTCATCAGCCTTCACTGATATCTGGTGGTATCTCGACCATAAATCAATCTTTGAGAATACTGATGATCCATGTAGCTGATCCATCAAGTCATCTATTCTCAGGAGGGGATACTTATTCTTGATTGTCATCTTGTTCAGCTACCGATAGTCCACACATAGACGTGAACTCCCATCTTTCATCTTCACCAACAATACTGGCGCTCCCCATGGCGAAGTATTGGGTCGTATGAACTGTTTCCCAAGTAACTCCTCTATCTGACTCTTGAGCTCTACCAACTCTACTGAAGTCATACGATATGGAGCCATCGAAACTGGACTGGTTCCAAGCACTAGGTCAATTGAGAACTCCACCTCTCTACTATGAGGCAACCCTGGTACTTCCTCTGGGAACACGTTCTCAAACTCATGCACTACTAGTATGACCGATGTCCTTCCTTCCTTCCTTCTCTACCTCCAGATGAGTGAAAATTATGAAGCATTGCGCGCCACTTTGAATCTCTTTCATGATCCCATGAGATGACATCAACTCGGGCTCCCCCGAGTTGGGGAATAAAAACTTTTTCTCTCGACAGTCTATAAGAATGCGATTGGCGGAGAGCCAATCCATCCCCAAGATTACCTCCAACTCTTGTAGAGGCAGGCATATCAGATTCATCATGTATCTATGCCCTTCCACCTCCAGTGGGCATCTATCGCACAAGGACGATGTCCTGACCAAACCCGATGCCGGAGTAGATACCACGAGTACACACTACAACTCACACACCAGCAGACCCAATCTTTTCACACATGTATTTGACACAAAGGAGTGTGTCGCTCCATAATCATACAACACATAAAGATTCACCAGTAATCATGCAACTACCCATATCAAGATTACCTAAGCCTGCAACCTTTGCTCTTGTCATGGCGTAAACTCTGCCCGTCGCCTGAGGCCTATTGCCTCTGTTCCTCTGTTGGTGCTGGGTATGAGCCTAAACTAGAGGTCTTGTCACTACCCTAGCAAGGGAGGGGCAGTCCTTGCCAAAGTGGCTCTCCTTGCCATAGTTGGTACATCGATGATAACCCTCTATACGTAGGCACACACTCCTCAAATGAGGGCCTCCACACTCGAAGCATTACACTCAGCCTTGCTGTGTGGAGAAGTTCTTAGACCTGTGGGACTGATGATGAGGTATGTCATAAGGCTTCCTCCGCTTCTTATGTCTCGATTTGGAACCAAATGGCCCACCAACCCACTGTTGTTGAAGGCATTGACCCTCTACTTCATTCTTCATCTTCTCCATCACCCTGGCCTTCTCCACTAGGGCAACAAATTCCTTGATGGATAATGGAGCTACCATCAAGCGCATATCGCCACGAAGACCATTCTCGAACTTGTAGCATCTCCACTCTTCGTCGAGTGACAATGTGTAAAAGTGGTTGAGGTGCTTGAACTTCTCAGCATATTCTGTTACAGTCTTTCCTCCCTGTGTTAGCTGGAGGAACTCCACCTCCTTGGCATATCTAACACTATCAAGAAAATACTCAGAGAGGAACCTCCCCCTAAAAGCTTCCCAAGTGACCAACTCATCTCTTTCCTCCATGATGGACTTCATACTGATCCACCAATGCTCAGTTTCGCCGGTGGGTATGTATACTATGAACGCCAATCTATTCTCTCCAGGGCACATCTTCGCATCAAAGATATGCTCCAAATCCTTCAGCCATTGGTCTGCGGCGTCCAGACTAGTCTTGCCATCAAATTTCACCGGGTGATGCTTCAGAAAGTCTTCTAAGCTCCACTCCCTGGCTGGAGGTCGTGGCTTGGGACCAAAGACAAGGGCCACTACCCTGTTCTTCTCCAATTGGTAGAGGGCCTCCCTATGCTGTCGGTGAGCATCCTCAGTAGCCACTTTTGCAGCCTCCATCTGCTGCATTACCAGTTGTTGCTGCTCAAGTGATGTTGCCTGTCGTTGCATTAATGCCTTAAACTATTGCATCATAGTTGTACTTTGTTGAGTCATGGCTGCCACCATGGCTTCTATTGCTCAGGCGATATCTAGTACATCGCCTTGAGAGGATTATAAAGTCCTTTCGAGTAGGTGCCATAATTCACTGGCACACAGGAAAACCATTTGTCAGATTGATAAGACTGGAAACTTAGCTAAAGACACTAGAAAGGCACAACAAAAGCTAAGCGAACACCCAAGTCCACGAACTCTAAGGAATGACCGCTTTGATACCTTGAATGTAACAACCCATTTAATTAATAACCCTAATTAATGGAAGCGTCACACAAAATAATATAGTAGCACGGTCCAGTAATATAAACATTACATCTTAGAGTTGTTCAAAAGAAAACAGGAAAGAAACTAGGGTGCACCATGATGGCATTAACAAAGTCTAATAAGGGATCAACAGTATTTTAGAACAAAACCCAAATGACGAGGCAATACATGGGCCATAGCCCAAAAAGGAAAACCCAAATAAGCGAAATCTAGCCCAAGCGGGCTACACAACGGAATCACCATTTCCCTATTGGCCATGAGGGTTTCTTGCATATGCTCACATCAATAAATTGATGATCATCGCAAAAAGAGAAGACCACACACATAACAATCAAACAAGCAAAAGGGTAAGCTAGAGTAGAGAAATGGTTTATCATATAGTTACATACAATTTCATAGTTCAAGATGCATATGTCAACAAATCATGTCATGACTTGCACACAATACACTAAGACTCAGATACGACTCATCCGGATACATATAATTAGTCGGATTCAGCGGATGCTTGCACTTGTGGTGGCTTTTACTGCTCTATCGAGCTGCTCTATAGAGCTATTTGTCCCAATGTCTCAACCTCCACACACTCGAGCCAATATGCTCTACATGAGACTAACTAACTCTTTAGAGCGTCAGGATGCAATCCTTACCTTAAATCCTTACTAAATTATATAGATGGCGCACCACCATGAACTCCTACTAATAGGGGCCATGAAATTACGTCCCGACCAACTAAGGCACCACCATGAGACCTCACCTAGAGATTCATCGAATTACGCCCTAACCAAGTGAGCACCACCACGAAACTATCGTGGAATTATACCATAAACATACATGTTTCATCCATTAATATGAAACTATTGTTCCTTTTTAAGATTATTAAATATGGTGTGAGTTGATTAAGAAAGCTAAGTGAAATCCCCACTGGACATTAAGATAGCAAGCTATCTAGATGTGAAGGTTCCTTTCAAAAAGCTCAAGAGAAGAAGATGATGGATTGATTCAAAAC
>Ga0214542_1007081_pt1 | contig 19841 bp, 9 predicted proteins | sample CNSS1metaG_FD_160096 | JGI IMG/M metagenome (GOLD analysis project Ga0214542, IMG submission 160096) | Root nodule microbial communities from cowpea collected in UCLA plant growth center, Los Angeles, California, USA - CNSS1 | ecosystem: Host-associated > Plants > Roots > Nodule | place: USA...
GCTTTATTGCTTTGTCCAGCCAGCCATACATAGGCATGAAATAAATTCATAATATTTGTGAAATCTCTTTTCACAATATTTTTGTCGCATGAGCAAATTAATTGCTTAGATGCTTTATTTCTTTATTTAATGGTATCCCAATATCCATTGCATCTAAATATATTTCAACATTTAAAATTCAATATTAGGAATTCTTCCTTGTAATATCAAAGGTCACAAATCCAAATTTTGCAACATTTCGCATGTTTAGAATTAACACATAAAATAATAATATTAATAATAATAATAATCATCATCAAAATAATCATAATAATCACCGTCATAATAAAAATAAAAATAATAAGACGGAGATGAAAATTGATAAAGTTAAACAATTCTTATCGCAAGAGAAAGAATATAAGGTAAAATTATAATTTGAGAAAGGATTAGAAAGAGCTTGGATTGAAACACATAAAGCAATGTCGTTATAGAGAAAAAGCTTCCACTAGTCCTCAATTGGTTGGAGCATCGTGCTGATAACGTGTTATGAGATAAAGCGAATAACAAAGAAGATAATAGAGAAGAAACAACAGAGAATAGGGAATGAGATAATAGGGAGCAACTCATCCAACTCATCTGTATATTATTATTGATAGAAAGAGTCCTATTTATAGATACAATATGTAATCCATAAAGGAAACAAATCAACTTAGTTAATACAAATAGTAATGAATCATATGAGTAAGTCAATAGACAATCATTAATTCATAACAGTTTTTATTTTTATAAAATTTATTATATTTATTTCAACTTTTAATATAGAATTTGTGGAATTAATACGTATTAGTTATTCTTTAACCGGTCATTAGGACATATTTATTTATTTATTTTAATATTTTGTTTTTTAATATGATATGTATGATGACATAAAAACTATTAAAGCGATAAATTATCAATAACGATAATGATATTATGACTCTCAGCTTTTATTTACTAACATTATTAATTAATTAATGTAATATTATATTCTACTTTAAAATAATTAATGTCCACAATAATTAGAGTAAAAAAATTAAAAGTCAAAATATCATTTTTCTAAAAATAAATGAAAAGATAAATTAAGAAAATTAGTTCAAAATATCAATGTTCTATCTTATAAGATTACATGTCCTAAGATAAAGAAATAAAATTTCCAAGCATAAACCAATATATGTATTTAAGATGTTAACATATAAGATGTGTGCTGGAGTGAGTTGTTGCAGTGGGGCAAGATATCAAGATATCAAGTTCAATCTTAGAGAAAGTTTGCAGTGACTCCGAAAATGAACGACGCAGATGTCTCTAGGCAAATCCAGCAGATGGTGCGGTTCATCCGCCAGGAAGCGGAGGAAAAAGCCAACGAGATCTCTGTCTCCGCCGAAGAGGTATCTCTTCTTTTCGCCGTGTTTTCTTCTCTTTCGCTCTTCATTCATGCTCGCAAACCGAATCGTACTTTTCCTTCCGCAGGAATTCAATATCGAGAAGCTGCAGTTAGTTGAAGCCGAAAAGAAGAAGATCAGGCAAGAGTACGAACGCAAAGAGCGCCAAGTCGAAATTCGGAAGAAGATGTAACTTCCAATATACCTTTCTCTTTGTCTCTTCGACTTCAATGTTCATTTGGTTTTGTTGTTAGATGTCTCTAAATTCTGGAGACTAAGTTCTTCTCGTATAGATCTTGATCCATACGCTAATGCGGCAATGTCTATTGACTGTGATTACTGGTACCGCCGATGCTTGAATCATTATGGAACGTGATATAGTGTAGTTATTTTTTTATTTTTTTTATGTTATCACTCATTCTGTGTATTTATAATTGAACTTCTGTGATTGTGGTTCTGTGTGTTTTAAGTACTAGAATATGGTCTTTTGTCCAATAGTTATACTTTTTAAATTTGTGAATTAGGACGGATCTGTATTTTTGCACTGACGGATGCATGCAATTCATATCAATTATGAGATAGTCTACCAAATCCTTGTTGTCTTGTCATACTTTTCAGTAAAATCCTCGTTGTCTTGTCATGCTTTTCAGTAAAATCAGTAGTTAATGTTAGTTCCAAACTTTTGCATTTGGAAAAAACGGCCAGAGGTTTAATCTGTTCTCTTTTATTTATTTACTTTGTTTGGGTTTGAGTACTTTGGCTTGTTCAATTTCTTTCAATCTGTTGACATTTGTGGCAAAGTGCTCGAACTCAAGGATATTGTCAAAGTTTGACGGAGATCGAGGGTTTAATTTCAGAGATGTATTTAATTTCATCGTCTGAAATACAGGGCTATGTTGTGCTTCAAAGTGGCAACGAACAGTGCTACTTGAGATAGTTTGTGTTTTGATGCACAACCAATTGATTGTGTTTGCAGTGAGTACTCGATGCAGCTGAATGCCTCTCGAATTAAAGTTCTTCAAGCTCAAGACGATGTGATCAGTTCCATGAAAGAAGCTGCTTCCAAGGAACTTTTGAGTGTGAGTCATCATCATCATTTGACTGTGACTCATCATGATCATGTGTACAGAAACCTTTTGAAAGATCTCATTGTTCAGGTCAGTTAAACTTTGAATATGGTAAACCTATTTATGATTTGATAATTTGAATTTTCTGTTTTGCCAATTATTGATGTCAGATTATTGTGTCCATTTTTTTTATAAGAGCCTTACACATGCGAAACTGTTTTAATGTTGTTTATTTATTGTGTCTATAACCAGTATTTTCATTGAAAATTACTATTACTAGAGACATTATTTTATAACATCGGCGATTATTTTGTGATAGCAAGTGCTTGGGTAGTTGTCAATTATTCTTTCCATCTTTTTCTAGTAAGAGCCTTGCACCTAGGCAACCGTTTTTAATGTTATTTATTTAATGTGTCCTACTTTTGTATTATTTGAGATGATGGGCGCAACATTGTATCTATAACTAGTATTTTCATTGCAAATTACTATTGCCCACAGGCACCATTGAATCAGCATCGTTAATCGTTTTGTGATAGGAACTTGGGTATTATGGGGTGCAGTGGAGAATTTAACTGTTTGGTTCTCCCCATGTGATCGCTACTTCTTTAGAGTGGGTTCCCAAGTGCTTGGGTACTTATCAATTATTATTGTGTTTGGGTACCTTTGAATTATAACTATGACATGGGAACCAACCTTGGTGTCTATGGTGTATTGAATGGCATGGGTTCAATTCCTTACCCTTCCCTCTTTCCTGGTCAACATGACCTTTTTAATCCTTTGTAATGATATAGATACAGATAGTCTCCTTGACTTCTGTTTATAGAGTACCTTCTATGCGTAAGTATATGGACTTGGAGTATAATGTTAGGGCTATGTGTTACAGTGTTTGCTAAGACTGAAAGAACCTTCTGTCTTATTGAGATGTCGGAAAGATGACCTACACTTGGTAGAGCATGTGCTGGATTCTGCTGCACAGGAGTATGCTGATAAAGCAAATGTTGAGCCCCCAGAGATCATTGTTGACAACCAAGTCTATCTTCCACCTGGACCCAGTCATCACAATGCTCATGATATCTACTGGTAAAGTTCATATTACAAAAAATAAATCTTAACTAATTGTTTGGCTCAGCCAATCAAGGATTTGGTTTCTCACCCTAACAATTTATTTTTTCCTCTTGGTTAATTATAATCCAACATTATCTTCTGAGAAAAGTGCAAATTCAAATCTTATGATCATAGTAATCTTACCCACAACAATATGATGCTTCCTAAAATCGCATTACCTGTGTTAGCTGCTTTGTTATTTAAATTTCAGTTAAGGCAGACCTGATTATTTTTGTTGATATTCAGTTCTGGTGGGGTGGTTCTGGCTTCTCGTGATGGAAAGATTGTGTGTGAGAATACTCTTGATGCACGACTGGATGTAGTGTTCCGTAAAAAGCTTCCTGAGGTAAATTTTTTTATGCGTTGTAATTCTTAGTTTGGTTTGTATCCTTTGTTAGATATTTTCTGCTGAATTGTTTGTGGACTTTCCATATTATTTGAAAGTAGGAAGGTGGGTTATTTTTGAGATATTGAAACTTTGACATTGATATTAAAAAAAAAAATTAGGAAAATCATATCTGATGGGCTATTAGGACAAGTAATGGAATGTGTCAGTGGTTTTCAAGAGGAAATAAGAAACGGAGCTTGTTTAACAGAGAAGAAAACGTATATTAAAGGGGGAAAGAAACTGAACTTTCATTTTTTAATATCAGAAGCATTACAATTTATAAAGCTATGAATACAATCTGGAATAAGAAAGTATCTAAGATTTCTTAAGAGACTGTTTAACACTAAGACAGAAACAACAAACAAAAGATAAAGGTATACTCCTTGCTGTTATCAGATGTCACAATCTGAATTTGGTTGCCACTTGTGACATGAATTTTAACAATATATATATATATATATATATATATATATATATATATATATATATGATGGGAAAAACAACAACACAACCAAAATACCAAATAATGCAGCGGATTAATTTTCCCTAACTTGCAAGAATCTATGAGGATCAACAACAATAAAATGGCAACAGTAATCACAATCAAAGAACATACCAATTTTGGCGTCGAAAACCCCTCAATTCAATGATAAAAATCACGGGTCGTCCAGACAAAAAAAATCGCTCCACTATAATCAAAAGAGTGTACAAATGAGTATTAACAAACTGCACAAATAAGTGCTAACATGCAGCCAAACAACAAAGCATCAAATCTTGCTAATTGAAGAACAAAGTGAGAAAAATCCCTAAAATAAAGCTACTGTGAGGGACCAATATCTCAAACCTGAGACCTTCGATTAACGATCCGAATGGTCATAATGAAGAATCGTATGCTGCGAACCTTGTATCAAAGTTTTAGCCCGATCTAACGGTTAACGAACCCACAATCGTCAATTTATCGAGACTACACAGTGTGAAAAATCTGCAGAATTTTCTCCCCTTTCTCTCTTCTTCTTGGCTGTGTTTTTGGTCACTCAATGCTCTCACACTCTACTGACTTGGAAGCTCTCTCAGTACGGTTTAAAGAGAGCGCTCAAGTATTCGTACAAGAAATTTGATTCCTTCATAAGCCTCGGTTACAACAGACTGGATGTTTAGACCATTGATGTTGTATGTGGATGACATGTTGGAGGTAGGCCCCAACAAAGTTCAAATCCAGGAATTGAAGGCATAATTGGTTAGGGAGTATGAGAAGAAGGACTTGGAACAAGCAAACAAGGATTTCAGGGATGCAAATTCACCGAGACAAAAAAGATAGGAAGGTTTGGCTTTCTCAGAAGAAATACTTACTGATAATCTTGCGGCGCTTCAACATGTAAGATTGCAAGCCAATTTCGACCCCACTTTCTATCAATTGTTCCTCACGTATGAGTCCTAGCAGTGAAGCGGAAAGGATGGAGAAGCCTTGAGTACCAAGTGCATCGGTGGTGGACAGCCTTATGAATGCTATGATGTGTACAAGACCAGACATTGCACAAGTAATGGGAGTGGTTAGTTGGTTCATGGCAGGTTTGTTGGAGAGCAGTGAAGTATTGACAAGAGGTTCTTGGAAGGAACCTCAGGTGTTGCATTGTATTTCGGAGGATCAAAATTATGTGTCAATAAAGTCTACGTGGATTCGATCCTACTGAAGTCTATTAGAAGAACAAGCAACATGAAGGCAGAGAATAAAGCATGGTGTGAAGATTTGATTAATTTCATCAAAATCTTCAAGTGGGAGATTGTGAGAAAAGAAGTCCCACATCGATGGGAACTTACTTTGGGGCTTACTTTTAATGTTATAAAAGGAGTCCAGTGTTTCCTTAGGAAATCATTCCAAAGTCTCTCCCTTCCTATTCCTTTTGTTTTATTTGCTTGAGAGAAGAATTAAGAGAGAATATTCGTTTCTCCCTTAAGAGAGAATGTTAGTTTCTTCTATTTTCAAGAGAGGGGTTGTCATTGTTTTTTCCTTGGGATTAGAGAGAATTACGTCCGGCAAAGATTGTCTTCTAAAGCAACTTTGAAGCCTTTTTCAATTATTTAGCCAACACTCAAAATTTTGTTGATCTTTGGGTATAAAAGCAGCTTGCTATTGCAACAGTCCCCTTTCTTTTGACTGAAATATAGTCACCATGGCCTATTCTAACTTTGGTGATGTTGATTGTCTTTAAATCTTTGAAAAGCTCCCTATCAATGGTCATTTGATTAGTGCAACCACTGTCATTTAGCCAAATCTTACTTCACGGTTTGCAAAACACATAGTGACAAAGTGTAGAGCTTCCTTGTCTTGATCAACAACCTTAGCTTCTTCCCCTCGTTATTGATTTTTGCTATTGCATATGATTGCTCTTTCTATTGATTGCATTGAAGTAATAGCCAACTATCATCGACTATTAATTCTGTTCCAGATTCAAAAAGTCGTTTCTTTCCCTGTCTATTTCAGTGCCTTTGTATTTTCTAGACTGGTTTGGGAGTTCCTTTTCACTAATTTTTCCTCACACTTCCTTTCTTCTTCCAGACAAAATATATACAGTAATATTCCATTAATGGCAACTTTCTGTCTAGTATGTTTACTTTAGATATTATTTAGGATGGTAAATTTGGTAAGTCATTGGAGTAGTTGCAGTTGTGATAACCAACATTCTTCTTTATTTTCTTTCTCCTTGGGAAAGGGGGAAGGGGTGTAATTATTTTGAGATGATGAACTGGTTAATCACGTCAAACCACTAGATTCTTAGATTCTTATGAAGTTTCTTGTTCTTTGTTGCAGATTCGAAAGCAGCTCTTTGGACAAGTTTTTGCTTGACGATTTCTTCGAATGTATTGTTTCCGTACCCTGGAATGTTTATATCCCGAAGAATAAGCTTGTCTTGGATCTGAATAGCTCTGCTGCCGTTGAATTATAGTTGCTGTCTTTTGAATAACACCATTTATCGGTAGTTCAGTTGCTCCCATACCGTTTATGGTGGGGCATGTGGTGTGCTATAATTTCTCTCTCATTCCTGCTTTTAGCTTATTGGTAATCATGTAGCAGATATTTATTTATTGAACATAAGTACATTATTGTGAACATTGTGACAGAAATATAAGTGTTCTCTACCATCGTGTCTGGGGCCAGTGGAAACAGTGAAATGTCGGCGCCCACGCATTCAGGTATATTCCTACATGTTTTTGTGATTTGGGAAACCATGTCATTTGATGTAAAGTAGGCATTATATTTTAGAGAAATCCAGTAAAAATATATTTGAAGGGACAATCTGAGGTAAAAAGTTGACTTAAAATAGAAAAAAAAAGAAGCAAAAGCACAATACAAGGCTACTTATTTCTAGGTTAGTTAGTGGGCCACATTATTGTGGGTTGCCTTCCCCAATGTATCAGTTATTAGGTTTGAGTTTGGATTATGCTGCGACTAATTAATAGTTTAAGCAAGCTAAATGAGTATGGATAATGGCTTAAAATCCCGACAATTATAGCAACGTACAATTCCTAAAACCTTTCATGTATCATTTATCCTTTCGTCTCAACAGTTGTCAGAACATCTAACCTTTTTTTTTACAGTCTCTGTTTTTGCGTGTTTGTTGGTCTATGTGCTTCGCTGTCTCTAGGTTCCTTAACATTTTGCAACTTCTTTGTTGTCACAACTTTCACGCTTATTTTCTTTAACTGCGGTGTCTATCGAAAACCCCAAAAGGATTATTTCCACATTATAGTAAAGAAACACATTTTCTCACTTTTAGATATTGGCTCATCTTTGTTTTGTATATGCTGAAATGTGTAGAACGACTTCTCTTGTTCCTTCCTTCCACTCAGGTTCCAATAGTACAGAACTGTGACAGGGATTTGCAAAATGTTGTGCTAATTCCTCATTGATTTTGTGGTCCTAAAACCAATCGAGTATATTCTCGTAGGAATGTGCCCCTTAATCTCGTTGAAATTCTTGGATTTAGTTGAAGAAATGAGAGAAAATAGATGAAGAAAGAATTAATATTGGTTTAGTGAACAACGACAGTAGAAATAATTTATAGAGAATGATAAAATTCGCAGTATTGTTTTCACATATTCCTATTAATCTCTTCATGTTTCTCCAGTTTCGTTTTTCTCTCTCTTCAATAAACTATTCAATTTTTCAGTTTATTTCTTATCTATTTTCATTAAATCTACTTATTTTCATCTTATCAAATTTTCTAGAGAATTAATTGTTTGTTTAGTTAAAAGAAAAAAAAATCTATTATTTCTTATCTACTTCAATTTAACAAATAGTGTATTAAGACTGTGTAACTACGTGTAGATAATTTATATAAAACTAATTATAAGGTTCATTGTTTCTTAACAACAGTTAAGCTTAAAATATATGAAATTTTGGTTTGTTAAAATATTTTATTTTATTTTAATATCAAATTGGTATGTCCATAAATTAATTCAATCCTGTGTAATAAAGTAAAAGTAAATCAATCCAAAGACTATGAAACTGAATAAATAGAAAGTGAAAATAACCAAAAACTAAATCCAATTCCTTTTATTGGATTGAATTTCACATTTGATTATGAAAACCAATCCGAACTGAATCTAGTTTATTTTATAAATTTAGTATAGTCATTTTATATCTTTATTTCATATATTTAATTAAAACTGTGTATAACTTATACCTGTTTAAGAAAATATACCTCTATTTAAATATTGCTTCTAATAACAATTTGAATATAATCAACAAGTCATGTAAATTTATTTTTATCAGTCTGTCAGAAGACCAAATCCATAGTAAATAAATAGACATGAAATTACACGTTGAATGCGGTCCGATTCCCATCCCTTCACATGGACCCCACAATTCACTATTTTCACTTTTTTTTTACTTGAACCAGACACGACAATGGAGAACGCTTATATTTCGTCAGTGTCGACAGTATACATGCATATATATATATATCTACTACATGATTACCAATAAGCTAAAAGAGGCAATGAGCCATAGAAATTCTAGAATACCACGTGCCCCCATCATAAACGGTATGGGTGGGAGCAGCTGAACTACGGAGAAATGGTGTTTATTCAGAAGACAACAAATTCAGGTTCAAGACAAGCCTATGATTCAGGATATAAACATTGCAGGGTACGGAAACAATACATGTGAAATCTTCAAGCAACAACTTGTCCAAAGAGCTGCTTTCGAATCTGCAACAAAGCGCAAGAAACTTCATAAGAATCTAGTAGTTTGACGTGATTAACCAGATCATCATCTCAATATAATTCCACCCTTTCCCAAGAAAGAAAATAAATAACAATGTTGGTTCTCACAACTTCAACTACTCCAATGTTTTACCAAATTTATCATTCTAAATAATATCTAAAGTAAAGCCAATAATGGAATAATACAGTATATATTTGTCTGGAAGTAGAAAGGAAGTGTGAGGAAAAATTAGTGAAAAGGAAGTCCTAGACTAGTATAGAAAAACAAAGGCACAGAAATAGACAGGGAACGAAACTACTTTTTGAATTTGGAACTCAATTAATAATCGATTATAGTTGGCTATTACTTCAATGCAATCAATAGAAAGTGTATATACCAGTATAATATTGTGGTAGAACTACCCAATAAAATACGTAAGTGGATGTGAATCAAAATTCTACATACAAGTTATTTGAGTGAGAGCAATAGTCCAAGTTCAGAGTTTAGTTTGAAGACCTTGTCTTTTTCCTGGCTCTAACAAATCTTAACGGCATCTCCTTCCCTTAACACAATAATTACTGTCATTCTTAATTTTATGTCGTTATATGTGGGTGTGTATTCTAATCTAGGATCTCTATTCAACAAATATTAATTATTTTCTTTCAAGACTACTTATCACAGAATTTTCGAAGTATCAAATATTCTGATTATATCCGTTCGCTGTTTCCTTTCCATTTTATTTTGGTCTCCTTTGTATTTCTAACAAACTATATTTTAATACTAATTTGTTATTATCTTCATTAAGTTCACGTCAATCTTTCTTTTCGTATTCACTCAACGATAAGTGAGTATTTGATGTGGTTAAGTGAGTCATACAGTTAGTCCATACAAATATATCAAAACCTTAGAGAACTCCTTCATTGGCAGGGAATTGTTATCACGTTGCCTTTATTGATGATTTCACAAGAATGTGTTGTATCTTTTTTCTTCCTTAAAATTCTAGTCAGAAGTGGCCACCAATTTCAGATTCTAAGATTTGATAATGGCTACGAAAAACTTCAATTTGTTTTGTTAGGTAGCTGGCATTGAGTAGAGCATCAGTTAACTACTCCCTATACTCTACGGAATGCTTACGTAATTTTTGTTTGTTGTTGCTGTCTGTGTTAGTGGGTAGTTATTCATTAAACTTTAAAAATTGTAATGCTTCTGATATTAAAAAATGAAAGTCCAGCTTTTTTTTTCTCTTTTAATATGCATTTTCTTCTCTGTTAAACAAGCTATGTTTCTTCTTTTCTCTTAAAATCACTGGTACATTCCATTACATGTCCTAGTAGCTCATCAGATATGATTTTACCGTAGTATTTTTTTTTTTATTTCAGTGGCAAAGTTTCAATATCGCAAAAATAACCCACCTTCCTACTTGGAAATAATATGGAATTTAGTAGAATATATCTAACAAAGGATACAAAATCACAGAGTAAGAATTAAAATGCATAAAAAGTTTACCTCAGGGAGCTTTTTACGGAACACTACATCAAGTCGTGCATCAAGAGTATTTTCACACACAATCTTTCCATCACGAGAAGCCAGCACCACCCCACCAGAACTGAATATCAACAAAAATAATCAAGTGTGCTACAACTGAAATTTAAATATCAAAGCAGCTAACAGCTAATAATATTTTAGGAAACATCCTCAATTGTTGTGAGAAAGAATTACTATGCTCAGAATATTTGAATTTGCACTTATAATGTTAAATTACAATTAACGAAGAAAAAATAAAGAATAGGGTAATAAAGCAAATCCTTGATTGGCCAGGCTCAACAATTAGTTAAGATTTATTTTTTGTAATATGAACTTTACCAGTAGATATCATGAGAATTGTGATGACTGGGTCCAGGTGGAAGATAGACTTGGTTGTCAACAATGATCTCTGGGGATTCAACATTTGCTTTATCAGCATACTCCTGTGCAGCAGAATCCAGCACATGCTCTACCAAGTGCAGGTCCTCTTTCCGACATCTCAATAAGACAGAAGGTTCTTTCAGTCTTAGCAAACACTGTTACACACAATCCTAACATTATACTGCATGTCCACATACTTACGCATAGATAGATAGATATATCATTACGAAGGATTAAAAGGATCATGTTAAGCAAGGAAAGAGGGAAGGGTAAGAAAAATTGAACACACCATGGACACCAAGGTTGGTCCTCATGTCAGGAGATAGTTATAATTTAAATGAACTCAAGCACTCGGTGAACCCATCCTCAAAAGCTAATTATTAAGGAGAGAGAACCACGCCATTATTGAACACACCATCGACACCAAGTTTGGTCCTCATGTTGGGAGATAGTTATAATTTATATGAACCCAAGCACTCGGTGTGAACCCATTATCAAAAGCCAACTATAAAGGAGGGAGAACCGATCACTTAATACTCTGCCAAGGATCCCATACTACTCGAAGTGAGACTTAGACACCCCATAATACCCAAGTTGTTATCATAATACCACCTCTAAGAGACGAAATCTTGTCAGGTTTCATTCTAATCTAGCACTTCATTTGGTGACACTTCACTCAACTTCCATACTGATGTGAACCCTACGAAGATGGACCAAGCACTTGGGAACCGACTCTAAAAAAAAAGTAGCTATCACAAAAGTGAGAACCAAACAGATAAATACTCCAGCCACCCCCCATAATACCCAAGTTCCTATCACAAAACGATCAACAATATTGATACAATGGCGTCACTGGGTAATAGCAATTTGCAGCGAAAATACTAGTTATAGATAAAACTTTGTGCCCATCATCTTAAATAATACAAAAGTATAACAAATAAGTAAATAAACATCAAAAACAGTTGTTACTAGAAAAAGATGGAAAGAACAATCTGATATCACATAGCAAAACAGCGAAGTCAAATTATCAATTCATAAGTAGAAGTACCATATTTAACGGACCTGAACAATGAGATCTTTCAGAAGGTTTTTGTACGCATGATCATGATGACTCGCACTCAAAAGTTCCTTGGAAGCAGCATCTTTCATCGAAGTGATCACGTCATCTTGAGCTTGAAGAACTTTTATTCGAGAAGCATTCAGCTGCATCGAATACTCGCTGCAACAAACAATCAATTGATCCTCAAACCGTAAACCATCTCAAGTAGCACTGTTTTTGTCACTTTGAAGTACAACGCACAGCTCTGTACTTCACATAGCTAAATAAAATACATCTCTGAAACTAAATCCTTCATTCCCCTCGTCAAACTTTGGTAATATACTTGAGTACGTCAACAACTTGAAAGAAATTGAACATCAAACCGAAGTATTCAAACACAAACAAAGAAAATTAATAAAAAAGGACTAAACTAAACCTATAGTCATATTTTCCAATATTAATTACTGATATTCATTGTTGATTGATCTGACTTGCATGCATTAGGGAATTCAGCAATTCGGAACAGGTCGATAAAGATCTGAAACATCATATTCTAGTACATAAAACACTCTGTCACAGTATTTCAATCACAAATAAATACACTGAATGAGTGATTACATGACAAAATAACTGCACCGAATCCGATTCCGTAAGAATCAAGTCTCAAGATCTATACGAGTAGAACTAGGTCTCCAGAATTTAATTTTAAGCAATGTCAACGGAGGAAAAAACCTAAGGAATTTCAAACTCACAGACAAAAACAGCATAAAAAAGAGTATAGAAAGGTATATAGGAAGTTACATCTTCTTCCGAATTTCGACTTGGCGCTCTTTGCGTTCGTACTCTTGCCTGATCTTCTTCTTTTCGGCTTCAACTAATTGCAGCTTCTCGATATTGAATTCCTGCAGAAGGAAAAGTACGATTCGGTCTGCGAGCATGAATGAAGAGCAAAAGAGAAGAAAACACGGCGAAAAGAAGAGATACCTCTTCGGCGGAGACAGAGATCTCGTTGGCTTTTTCCTCCGCTTCCTGGCGGATGAACCGCACCATCTGCTGGATTTGCCTAGAGACATCTGCGTCGTTCATTTTCAGACGAAACACCGGTAACTTCCTCTATGATATGATTGAATTTGATAGGGATTGCTGCCTCACTGCCACAAATCACAGATGCACACTTCTTATTTATACACCTTTGTTTTAACAGTTTAAATGCATATATTTTTTGGGCCTTTGAAATCTTTTTAGAAAAAAAAAATATAGAATATATAACCTTATGAATATTTTTTAAATTTTTTTGTAAATTAAAGAAACATTTTTTTCATTAAATCATTCTGAAATTAAGAATTAATTATATGCTTGTATCTTTTTGTTAGAACTAAACAAATGTGAGAATTTAGGCACGAGGGAGATGAAATTTGAATTAAATAGAAATTAAATAAAGAAAAAAAATCGCCATTTTTAAAAAAAGACCTTCGTTTTCTTTAAATTTTTTATTTTATTAAAATCTTTTTTTAATTAATTTTAAACTATTCCACTTGTGCTAAACATTCCATTAAATGGATTTTTTAAAAGATTTAAAATATTTTTCATTTGAGATAGCATCTTTTTTAGGAATACAACAAAAGTTTGAAAACACCCAATACGAAGAATATGTTGTTTAGTGTGAAACATTTTTTAGCAGTGAAAATCTCTCTTTAAAATAAGTGATGCTAAAAAACTCAAACCATATCAGAGGACACTTAACTTTTCAACCTCTTGTGTCTTATTAACCCTTCCATAGATAAATAAATAATAAAGATATTTCATTAAAAAATGAGAAGTAGAAAATGGAATTATTTAAATTGAATGACTTGAATGGAAATATGTGAATATATATATATATATATATATATATATATAGATATATATATGTATATATATATTATTTTTGATTATTTATTGTATTATAATAACAAAATAAATACTAATAAAAAATTGTTGTAAAAACAAAATTTAGATATAATATAAATACTACAAATAGTAAATTACATAGTAAATACTTTAATATTGAGCACATTGATCATCTTTTGGTGAATAATCGACTATATATCACGCAAACATTTTCGTATTTGTTTATAAAGTTTACCAAATATTCTTTTATGTTTTCTTAATAGTTTAGTATCTTGATACTTTTGGTATCCGACCCAAAAAAACACATGAGCACGACGGTTCCGTAGAAAACATTGAATTTGTCCTATAAACGATAAAAGCCCTATTCGATATTCATAAACGAGGATGTAAGCCTGATCTCTTAACAACCTCTTCAAATAAAATCAACTAGATGAACTCATTCTTTGATTCTAAAAACTAATTGGTTTAAAACAATTCTTATATTACCAAAAATAATATTTGGTTGAGTGTCAAAGAATTTCCTATTATGCATTTAATAGAGCATGTATTAAAAAGATACCTATATTTTTTTAGTTTTTATTCGAGAATATAATTTGTAATATTAATATTAATCATATTATTCTTTATTTTTTACATAGTTTAAATAGGATTCAGATTTATTTCCTCGTAATTATTAGACTTACTCTATCACTTATTATCGTATCATTCCTAAATATTAGTCTACCGTTCAATAATTATATTCAATAAAGCATTGACACTACCATTCTCAAAATTTTAAGGCGGTGAGTTTATGAGTGTTTATTTTGATATAGTGTTATACTTTCTCATTTTTATTCAATATAAGACTTAGACTCGTACTTGCATTTCTAACTTTATTGAATATCATAATAACGTATGATTAGTGAAATTCAATTAGAATTATCCAATTAATTGATGTAATGTTAATGTTTATATTAACTTGGAGTGAACCAGAAATCAAACAATTCCACCAAGCTCCTCATCAACTGTGTTCTCTATTTCAGGGTCCCAATTCAGTTTCATCAAGCTTCTTTAACTTGTAATATTAGATTATGAGAATTTGTAGAAGATTAAGAAAGACCAAGTTATTATCGTATATATCTATGATTTGAGGATAACAAATTTATCTGGACATTCTACAACATATTGTTCTCAAACTAAAATCAGCAATTGAAGATTATTATGTAGTATGATATTTGAAAAGAAAATATTTGGATAGGAGTCTCTTTCTAAATAAAGATTTTTTAGTGAGAAAAAAAATATATTATAAGTGAACCAATATTTTTGAAAATTCTAAGGGAACACTTTTATACAAAGAAATAGAATTTAAGAGAATAAAATGAGAGATTTTATATTTTATGATTTGTCGTTACAAGTTCTTAAAAAATTATCTCTAAACATAGTTTAACTTTACAAAATCAAATTTATAAGATGAAGATGAAATCTAAATAATTTTGAAATCATATTAAAAAGGTAAACTTTAAATATAATTCAATTCTATAAAATTGATTGAGTTATAAGGTGAAATTTGCATCAATGTGGGATGAGAATTGAGTCTACTGTCACGTATTGCATGTTAACAAACTTATGCATGTGCAAGTGATGAATGTGGGTCTAATCTTGTTTTCTTTCCTTGTGTTTGAAAGAATGATTTCCTTACTAATGATTTATATATTTCAAGTGTAGGTGTAAATGGGCTATTTTAGAGTGTAAATAGCTAGGTTAATGAACTTTTTTTTATTTGTACACAGATTAATTATAATTTTTTAAAAACTTGTTTTATCTTTTCTTTTTACCTTTTTTAAATCCTTTTAGAATAAAATTATCTAAAAATAATCATTAAAGAGAATTATGATTTTCAAATCAAAGTAGCACTACAATAAACTGTAAAAATTAAATTTTGGATTCAAAAACACTTTTTGTCAAACCTAAATTACTTCTTTATCTTTTCTTTGGGAAAGTCTTATTTTGTTCTATTATGTATATTTAGGGGTACCTGTGGGAGAAATCTAAGAAAGTTAATCCTCTAGATGATGTGGTGAATAAAATTAAGAAAAAATTAGCTAGGTAGAAAGGTAGGTTTATATCTTTTAATGGTAGAACATATCTAATTACTTTGTTTTTATAATCATTTTATTGTATTAGTTTCCCTTCACATGTAATCTTATTGTCTATAATTATATATCCATAACTATATATATATATATATATATATATATATATATATATATATAAAGAATATTCTTTTTTTATGTTCACATTTCATAATTTCAATTTTTTTCTTTATAATATAATTATTTGTTAAATTTTTAAAAGTTATAACCATTACTTTTACATGTTTTTTATAAAATTTTCTATCTTCTTTCCTCTCTTTTTTTATTCATTAATAGTTATTTTCTCATCTTTTCTCAATTCATTTCACTTTGTTTTTAATCATAAAAATTTATTTTGTATATAAATTTAATAACATTACAATATCATTATATATTGATATAATATTATGCATATTTAAAAAAATAAGTACACACAGGTGCTACTGTACCGATGTTTACGCTAGTAAAGTTACAAAGAGACTTCTTATGAGGTTGGGAAGCAATTAGTAAAAAGATAGCATGGATAAGTGGGATAATATATATGCAAACCAAGGGAATGATGATGGATGAGTATCAATGACATTAGGTATTTAATATGGTTTTACTGGTCAAGTGGAAATGGAGGTTGCTTATGAAAGATGATGAACTGTGGAAAGAAAATTGAAAATGCAAATATGGATCTTTGAGAAATGTTAGATATGTATAAGCAATGGGAAGGAAAAATATACATAAGATTTTGTGAAAACAACTCAAAGAGAGATTGTTATTGATTTATTAGAACAATGTTTCATTATAAAGAGAAAAGAAAAATCCTAATAAAACAATAAAATAAAAAATTTGATACTAATAAAAGAGAATCAAATATATGATATCTTTCAATATATAAATAAAAACAAAAGATATATAATATATTCATTAAGAAACTTGAATCATAAAGGTAATCATATTCACAAGGATGACAACAGATAGGGTTGGGCATGGATAGTACCTACCCATTACCCGTCCCGCAAAAAAAAATTAACTTGTTATTCATCGAATACTCGCTTAAAAAAATACCTGAGAGATTTATACCCATGGATATTAAAATAAATAATTTTTTTTAAATAAAATTACAAAAAAAATAGAAATTAAATTTTAATTATAATTAAATTTGATCTAATAAAATATATATTAAATTTTAATTTTAATTAAAATTTAAATTAAAGAAATATAAATTAAATTTTAATTTTAACTTTTTGCAGGTAATAGATACCCAATGGATAATATGATCCCTACACTCGACCTGTTTATAAACCAGTGTTCAAATACTCGCTACTTGCTACCCATTGATAATAAATATCTACGAGTATCAAATATTCATTGCAGATTTTATCTCTTGATACCCATAAATACGAGTATTTTGTCACCCTATCTACACATGAATCCAGGTGATTGAGTGATTTGAAGTCATTGAAATTGAGTTCATATTTTATTTAAATATATTTAAGAATCATGTAAACTTATAGTCAACTTAAGGACAATCGAACATATAGGTTCCTAACTTCAACTATTTCACATTTAAGAAAACCACAAATTTTTATAAAGTTCAAACTTATTATTAAGTAAATTATAATAACATCAAAGCTATGCCTATTGTAAACAACTGATCAGACACACCTTTGCAAATACATACAATGATACAAGGCAAAATATTTTTCACTTATTGTAGGACTCCTCCACATTCGATAAAAGAAGACATAACTTTTTATCAATATATATATATATATATATATATATATATATATATATATATATATATATATATATATATATATATAAATAAAAAAGTTATATATATAAACACACTTAGAAACTATTTGTTTACATAAACATAAAGAGGTTTTCTACTAAAAACAGAAACAGAAAAATAATTCCGTAAAAATACTTTAAATAGGCCATGCAGATAATTTTTGTGTGTATATACATTGTGTAAAAATGTGATTTTTTTTTTCATTTTAAAATATTAGGGTAAAGATACTCATTGCTGATCCAACCCATCTATATATGCAGTCAAAATATACGCTGAAGCGAAATGTGAGTGACACTACTATCAAAATCACCACATACTTAGTTTGAATAATTTTTACATAAACTAAAACTAATTTATATGTGAGTTAAAAAAATTGACTATAAAATTTTAGTTGAGAAAGTATTTATAAATTAATTTATACATAAACCAGTTTATATTGCAATTTTTAATGAAATTTTGAAACGTATATTCTAATTTCTTTGTCACGGTATACGGATGTGACGATTGTTTGTACTAAATAACAAAGAGAAGAAAGAAGATAAAAATAAATAAATAATTTATAAAAAAAGTTGTAAATGATTTGAAGAATAAAAAATTAGGTATTAAATACATGTGAATGAAGAATGATTGAGGATAGCTTATATGGGAAAAAAAAATCAAGTGAGTTCATATCTGATTAAATACAATTGAGATTAAGTGAGTTCCAAATAATATATGTTCATTCTCTCGTAGAGTAAATAATGGAAATTAAGTTTAAGAGTTTTTACACTAAAATAATTATGAATTTCAAATTTAAATTCATCAATAACAAACTATAATAACGATGTTATGGAGAGAGACTAATTTTATCAAACATAATTAGTACATTCTACCCCTAACAATAGTAGTATTTTCACTCTTCAACATAAGTCTTTGTTCAAGTTAGGTGTGAAATATTCCGATAAGACCATGTCCGACCAAACCAAATGAAAAAATAAATTGTTGGTCGGCACGAATTCAAATAATATTAGATAAATTAAAGCAGGTAAGATAGGTATAAGTAGTCGAATACAAATTTGAAAAAACGATTCAATAATACTCGAGTAAAAGCAAAAATTTGAATTCACTACTGATTTTTATATTATTTTTTGTTATGTCTTCAAAATATATTTGATCATTAATTTTAAAATTTTAAAATATATTAAAATTATTTTTAAAGTATTAAAATAATGTATTTAATGTTCTGCCGAGAAACCAGACTCATAAAAGCACTCACTTTTGAATCAAACCCTAGCCACGGATGCTTTTTCATTTTCGAACACAACTATCTTTCTATCGCCACAATAAACCCAAGAATGCTCCAAATGTTGAACTTCTATACAATATTTCTCTTCTTTTGAACCCTTATCTTCCACCGAAGCCAAAGATTCACTATTGGGCCTTGAGATCACAATAAGGAAAAGGTACACCGCGACAACCAATTCTAGAATGCAGAGAAACAGAAAATGAGTGGTTTTGTTCTTGGTTTTTCCTTTTTTTTAGGTTTGAAATATGGAGAACCTTAAACCCTAAACATTAACAACGACAATTATTCAGATCCGAATAATTATATTTAACATAATATAAAATTATCTATATCCGAATAATCCGAGAAATTAAATAATCGAATTATATATTAAAATATTAAATTCAGATTATGTTGGTTAGGTCTGACCCAACCCTAATTCAACCGCTGCTCAACCCTAGTTCAAGTCTTTACTAATATATAACTTTCCAAAAATCTTCTTTTTTTCATCCTAGCTGCTAACCATGGAGGATAACAAACAATGTTGCTTTTGGGTTGGTTCCACAAGTGCAACAAAACCATACTATACACACCATGCCCAAATATTAATACAAATAAAAATATATCGTAATTTATATATTAATAATATATATATATATATATATATCTATATATATATAT
>Ga0214542_1007082_pt1 | contig 19839 bp, 6 predicted proteins | sample CNSS1metaG_FD_160096 | JGI IMG/M metagenome (GOLD analysis project Ga0214542, IMG submission 160096) | Root nodule microbial communities from cowpea collected in UCLA plant growth center, Los Angeles, California, USA - CNSS1 | ecosystem: Host-associated > Plants > Roots > Nodule | place: USA...
ATTATATTCAATTAATAATTAAATATTATAATTTATAATTAAATTTAAAAAATAACTAATAATAATGTCAATTTTAAAAATTGAATGGTTTTATTTTGGCAAAATTTGGGACTAAATTAAACAAAAAGAACGAATATAGGGACTAAATTGAATAAAAATAACAAATATAGGGACTAAATTGAACAAAAAAAATAATACTACCACAAACTGACACGTGGCACTAACATTGACACGTACACAACTGTGACTTGACACGTGGACTATTTTTTCAAATTAAAAGAATTTAAAAAATATTAAAAATTTTAAAAAAATTTAAAAAAATTTAAAAAAATTAAAAAAAAAATTAAAAAAACCAAGAGCTGACACGTGGCATGTACTGTTCAAAAACGTTAACTATTTAAACATCGTTAGTGAAAATGACCAAATTGACCACAATTTGACGAAAATGAGGACTTAATTGAACATAAAAAATAGGGACCAAATTGAATAAAATCAACAAAAATAGGGACCAAATGTATATTTAACCCTTTACATAAATTAAAACTAAATTAAAATGTGAACTACATAAACATGTTTTGCAAGCGTGGGTGAAAAATTAAATGAATAAATTAGTTCCATACCAAGTTTTAAGTGTATATATGTGTATATTTTGATCCAAAAGTGTTGAAGAATAGTTAGGGTTAGGTGAAGTTTTGTTGTGGCACTTGATACCCTAAAAAGCTTGAAGTATAAAGTGTTAAAGAACATTGAAATGCATTGTCATTGTTAGAGTGAAAGAATTTTGATCTAATTCCCTCAACCATGGCAATGTGAGAAAGAGATTATGAGAGTGTGATTCTGAAGCTATATTGAATCTAAAGTTGAAATTAAATTAACTTGCTTTCAAAGATGCCACAATTAGATATGAATAAAATAACCATTTGTTTCATTTAAAGGATTCATATCTATAACTTTATTAAGATAACATATTTGTTCCTTGTTCTCATAATACCTATTAACCTTTTTAAAAAAGGCTAGTAAATTAGGTATTATCCTTCTTTACCATAGTTTACATTAAGGATAAAAAAAAGCTTTGGTTTTTTTATCAAACTAAATTAAACTTTTTTTTTTAAAATTTAGAACATAGTCTATTAAAAAAAACTAAAGTATTTATTAAAGTTAAAATCTATTAAAAAAAAGGGTTAAATATGTTTTTGTTCTTTAACTTTTACTGAAATTTAAAATTAGTCAATTTCGAAATTTTAGACCAATTTAGTCATTCATCTTTCGAAATACGTGAATTTAGTCATTTTAATCAAATTTTATTATGTTTATTTGACATTTCAAACACATTTCATAATAGTATTTGACCTAACGTTAAAGCAAAAATGTGTCGAACAGTATAAACAACTCAAATACAATCCTAAAATGTGTACGAAATATCAAATAAACCTAACAAAATTTGATTAAAAAGACTAAATACATGTATTTCGAAATAAGAAAACTAAATTGGTCTAAAATTTCGAAATAAACTAATTTTAAAATTCACTTAAAGTGAAGGGACCAAAAATATATTTATAAAAAAGACAAACGTAATAAACTGCATGTCTGTTGTTAAGAAAGTTTGATCGAGAAAAAAAATGGACGAGCTATTGACCTTCTTGAAAGATCAGGCTTAAACCCCTTCTTAAAACAGAAATTAAATTGAAAGGGGTATCACAAACTACATGTCTATTGTTAAGAAAGTTTGATTGAAAAAAAAAGAAAAGAAAAGAAAGAAATAGCAGGTAGGAATCTATAATGAATCTTTGACGGAAGAGTTTGTCGTTTTAAGCTGTGACATTAATTGAAACCATAATCTAAATCGTGATTCATGGTACAGTGTCTTGACTCACTCAAAATCAACAATAAGTTGTGGACTCATTCTGCAAAAGTGATGGAAGAATTTAGTCTCGTGGCAAAACAAAAAACAAGTGGATTCACGATTGTGCCATCTTTCATACGGTGCAATTAAAGTGTGGGAAAAAAAAATGGTTGTTGCGGAATTGTAGAGTCCAAAAGGGTTACGACTTCGGAATCAAGATGTAATGGCCATGATGTTGTTTTTTCTTCGTGCGTTTCTCATTTTCCATAACGTATTTTGTGCTTTTACAATTCAGAGAAGGACTGTGACATTTCAGAGTGCAATTAAAGTTTAAATTATAATTTGTCAAATTAAACAATTTAAAAAAGTCAATAAAAAACGTATTTAACTTATAAAAATTAATGCAATTATATTAAAATAATTATGTTCATATACTTTTTAGTTTTGATTAAAATGTATCAAAATTTAGAATAAAGAAAAAATTTCAATTTAATATTCAAATTCAAAAATTAAAAATATATTTAACATTTTATTTATTATATTCTTGTTGTTTAAATATGGATTCCAGCACATAAAACCAAATTCATTGCAAAATTGGACATTGCAGAAAAAAAAAAAAACTTATGGGCCTAGAATGTACACAAAACCCAATGTATTAATGGAAAAATAGAGGTTTAAAATTCTTTTTGCGATTGTACATTTCACAGGTCACAAGTTATTAGTTAAATTTGTATCTCACATTACATAATTTTAAAGATATTTTAAATTAAACATGAAATAGAATTAGGTTTTTAATATTAGTTTGAGTATTTTCTATCCTTATTAATTACTACGGGGTGAATATAGTAATTGTGGGGTGCAGGAAACAAAAGCCTAAAGTAGGATGCAGATTAAGTCGACCCGGTCCAATTTTTAGAGCCCAACATCAAGCTCAATTTTAAAAGCCCAACCCATTTATTCACGCTCGCAGGAGTCTGTGAGTGAGGCATGGAAGAAGAACACAACTCGCAGAAACTTTCGTTGTTTTACGAATCTGGTGTATACTCCTTCGATGATTCAAACGCCGTTTTCGTGGACTCCGTCCGCGTTCTCAACCGTTTTTACCACCGTTTCAGCGTTTCTCCCTCAGTCTACTACTCTCGTTTCTTCAAAACACAAACAACCCCCAACGCCGTCTCCTCCACCGTCACCCCCTCTCTCAGGAAACGGAAACGGAAACGGAGAGAATCTCGACCGTTGAACGAGAGAGAGCTAATTGCTCTACAGCGTCACCAGGTAGTAACGGAGTATATAGTTATTATTATTAGAATTACTATTATTTGTGACTTTGATTAATTAATTAATTTTAATTGCGTTGGCACGTGTGGGTTTTGTGCAGGAAGCGAGGCCACTGTTGTTGGCGGCGCACGAGTGTTTGCTGAAATCAGCTGAAGTGTTGAATGCTTTGAAAACTCTGAAGAGTGAATCGAGTTGCTCAACGAAGGAGTGTGACGGTGGTCAACGCTCTTTCGTTGACCTGGGACACGTGGCGCCTCATCTTGAGGTAACGCTAAGTTTACGTGTCAGTGACAATGACGCTGATCCTCACCCGCTCCCAAAGGATTTAGATGGTTAGTGTTTTTTGTTCTTACTGGAGTTCATTGGCAAGGTCTTGTTTGGATTAGTATTACTAATGACAAGTTAAATGTGGAATGAAATAAGATCACCTTGTTATTGTTTTTATAATTTTGTAAAGAAATTGAGGAAAAACTGTTCGAAAAGTGAAGGAAATAACGGTTTTGGGAGGAATGGGACAGATTCTGCATATAACATCCGTTACTTTTCCCTGAAGTGCTTATGGAAAAATGTATTTGAAGCGATTCATAGGCGAAGAAATTAGTTAAGTTTCTCTCATTTGTTAAAATCTATATGAACTTAAACTTTTGGAGAAGTTAGACAAGTGCATAAGTTGGTTTTAACTTATGATAGTAACTCAATTCATCATTTTACGTTCTTATATATTTCTAAGTGTTCATAGAAAAAATTATCTGTGTTGGCTGGCTAAGTATTAGATTGAGTTAGTTCTGTCATTGGCATAATGTTTGAGTCTTTGTTAGTTGGATTGTGTGGAGTTAGCTGGTGAACAAAATTGCTTATTGCGTAAATGTAATTCTTTGGTTTCTCAGACTTTCCCGGTGGGCAATGCTGTGTACAGAAGGTAGTCCGTGCTTTTAATAATTTGGTTGCAAATGACACCCAGGATGATGCAGTGGCTGAAATTTTGAGCAATTCTTATGTAATGCCTCGGGAGAGTTGTTTTTACATGGTATGTTACAACCTGCATGGTTGTAGTTGGGATGTGTTTACTTTTCAAAGTTTGTATCTACTTTGGTTTCTTCTTTGGCTCATTTTATTTGTTGAGGATTCTTAGGTTTTTATTTGATTAAACTTTTAAATCTTGATCCGATTCTGTGTATCTTACATTTATAATATTTATTTGTTTTCATATGTGGAAGTCTGATCTGGGACAGATTCGCAATCTAATTCCTGGTAATGGTTGCATATAAAACTCAATTTTCTAACTACATGTCATTCTCTTTCTTTCTCATGTCTTTGAATTAATACTAAAAAGTTCGGTGACATGGTAATGGAGTTATCTTCAATTTAATCAAATTATGCTAGATGGATGGAAGGTATTTCCAGACTGCCTGTATGATCTTTAAATAAAATTCCTTTTGCGGAAATTCTTTATGTGGCCTTTTTTTGAGTACCTTTTGTGTTAAGCTGGTCAAATACTGAGGTATAATATGCAATTGCATAATCTTCACAGCCACGAATCAATTGTATCTTTTGTGTTAAGGTGGTCAAGTAATGAGGGTGTAATATTTAATTGCGCTTTTGTTTGATTAAATTTATGCAGCTCATGCTGATTCTGGCTTCAACCTCATAATGGTGGATCCGCCTTGGGAAAATGCTAGTGCCCACCAAAAATCAAGGTATGCTAAAAGTCATACCATGTTTCATTGAAGTAAAGTTTCCGAATTTCCTTTATCATATAATGTCTCATTGAAGTAGAGTTACATATAATGTCTCATTGATGTAACTCATCCCTGCATCGCCTAAGGATATGCCATGCTTCTCTTTGAACTTTATTGTTCAGTTCAGATACATTTCTCTTTAATGAATTAATGAAGAGGGTTCTTTCTTGGAATTTGGGGGAGGGTCCATCATTGAATAATATATATATATATATATATATATTATTGTTGAACTCAATAACTGTTACTCATTTTAAATTGGTTCATAAAATGCAGCTTATTTAAACGAACTTGATCGCAATGTAATCACTGTAGGTACCAAACCTTGCCCAACAGGTATTTTTTATCCCTTCCTATTAAGCAACTCACTCACACTGAAGGAGCACTTGTAGCCTTATGGGTGACCAACAGAGAGAAGCTACGATGTTTCATTGAGAGAGAGCTTTTTCCTGCCTGGGGAGTCAGCTATGCTGCTACTTTTTATTGGTTAAAGGTGACCTCTCAGCTCAATTACTACCCGATTTCCTTGGCAATTGGCATGAGTTTATGGTGTCATTCCAATCGCTGTGATTATTTGTTGTCAATTGCAGGTGAAAGAAAATGGATCCTTGATTTGTGATTTAGATCTCTTCCATCATAGGCCGTATGAATGCCTGATCTTGGGATATAGTCCTGGGAAGGTTAGATTTTGTAGTTTATTTATTAAGCCTTCTAACTATTAGACACCCCCTTCTGTTCATAGCACTCAGTTGTGCTCTTATGCACCTTTCTAGGTAAATAATACTGATAATCTATCAGAGTTTAAACCTGTGAAGAATGATCGGGTGATTATGAGCATTCCCGGGGATTACTCAAGAAAACCCCAAATTGCAGGTATCCTTGTCTGTCTAATGTGGTGTTTTAAATTTCTAAACAATCAGTGGCACTGAAAGTTAGACATGATTTGAATGAATATTTTTCTTCCTCATAATATTGGTCAGATTTATTACTGGAGCACGTTCCTGGACCCAAACCTCCTCGATGTATAGAACTATTTGCTAGAGAGATTTTGGCTGGATGGGTTGCTTGGGGAAATGAACCCCTCTACTTTCAAGATTCTAAATATTTTGTTAAAAAGATGGTTCAATGATTCGTAAGGGAAAAAGATTCCATTCTTGGTGATGATCTATTCAATTTTTTAATCTTCAGCATCTATTTTTACCATTTTTTTTTTCTGTGAATGAGTAACTTGATCTCTTCTGGTTATAACACTTTTTTTCACCTTCTTTTCTATGGGTACGGTTAGAAACAAAGACATACTGAAGCTCTGCTTCGACTGTGAGAGAGTGATCTTATAAACAATGGCAGGGAAGGTTTCTCATTTCTGGGATTGCAATGCTTATTGATGGGATTTTATTTAAAGAGTCCTAATAGATTGCAGTTGAATGCAATTTCAATTTTTTGTGTATTTATTTCATATGCAGCACCCAGTGTTTTATAGTAGTTTTATCTATTCACTTGAGTGACAAATTTTGTGAAAATGTACAAATTATTTTTTGATCATGCTAGGGTTTGAAATTGTTGTGCCTGCAATATGCTGTATGATTTAGTTAGATTCATCTAAATTGAGAAACATAACTTTTTGGCAGCTTCAATCTTTGACCCACGAAAGAGAATATGGAAAAAGAAAAAGTTTCAAACACTCCCAAAAAGAAGGTAAAGGAAAAGCTTTTCGCCGTTCTTGGTCCAAATCGATGACGACAGTTTGAAGGGTCATCAATTTGACTAATCATAATATCTCTTTCCAATCAAAGAATGCCACAATTTAATATTCTTTTCATCTTATTTTTATTGAGTTAAAACAAAAGCAAAAAAACAAAAAACCTGATTAACTATAATCAACTAAGATTTGGGATTCAATCTATATTTAAACAAATAATGTAGTAGTTAACAGTGTGCAGAGTATTAATTAAATAACTTACTAATTTTAGCAAAAATAAGGTGAAGTGATAATGGCCGTGATGTGAATTATTAAGTAGGGCCAGGCCTAGGTAAGGTGCCTGTAGGTTCTAAAAAATATTTATAATTATTTAACTGAATAATTGGTAATAGAGAGTAAATCAAATTGTTTTGTACAAAAATAAGTTTTTTTCATCATATCTATTACGACTTTCTTTCTTTTCATATGAAATGTTTTTTATTTTGTTTTTTGTTTTCTCTTCCTTTTGTATTTATAGTTATACTTTTTCTCTCTTTGATGGAAAAATAACTTACACCTTGTTATCTAGAACTGAAAAAATATTTTAAAAAATTAATTTGTTGAAAAGAAACGTTATATTTCAATTATAATAATTTATTTTACTAATTTAAAAATGCCTGATTTTATTTTCATTTTAAAGGCTAGATAAATAATGGGTTAGCCCTGAGATTTTAATGTATGCATTTTCAGTTCATTTATTCGTTTGAAAATTATTTTATATATTGTTCTACTGGAATGAACTTTTTCATAAAATAAAATAGAAATGCATTTTAGTTTCATTGAATTCTTATTTTACACCTATTTTCTATAATTTTTTTGGTAGCTTTTTACACCTTATACTTTTATGTTGTGTTTTGTTTGAATAGAAAGAAAAAACACGAGAGAAAAATAGAAATATACTGAAAAATGTGTTACTTAAATTCACAATGAAGAAGAAAAAAAAGAGAGAAAATTAATTTTCTCTTTATTTGGAAGGGTGGGTGAAAGGAATGAGTAAATGGAAATAAATAATATAAAGACAAGCTTATTTAATTGTATTTTGCTGAAGTAACAAGCAAGTAAGAAGTGACAGTAATCTGCACTCTGCAGAGTCCGAATACTTCCACTTTATCTGAAAAAGTCTCAAAACAGAAGTTATATCCATTTTTTTTATGAAATTTATTTTCAAAATTTAATCATTTCTCGTACTCTGTCCATTTTAAAACTCCTCAAAGTAATTATTGACCAAAAGACTAACTGAAAAATATTTTTAGTCTGAAATCAATAAAATCGATATAATTAAGTGTTATTAACTAACTTTATCTACATATGAGAGAGTTTCAATTATTGATATACATTTACAATATATTTTAACTAATATAAAAATAACTTTATCAGTTTTTAAAACTAAAGTAATACAATAATTGTAGTTGGTGTTAGTAGTAAGTACATGCACTTATGCTTCTAATATTAATTATTGATTTAATTTTATAATATTCTTAAATGCAATAAAACAAAAAAACAAACAGTTTGATATAATGTCTATTTTTTCCAAGTTAAAAAATAAATAATTGTAATAATAGTTTTGGGATTCAAATATTAATTCCTTATTTTTCTTACACAGATGAATCATTGTGTTTTGAATCATTGATGATCCTCACTTGTGGGTCCCACTCCCATTAATAATTAGCTTATCAGAGAAAGCAGTCCACATGGATTGCAATGCGTCCACGCGTCACATCGCTCACTCCACTCGGACCCACTTCACAACCATCTTGTCGCGCCGAACAATCTCAACCGTTCAATCTCTCATCAAATATTAATACAAACAAAGCGCACACATCGAACCCAAAATCTTCAGTGAGCCTTTCCGCACTGGAACATTTTCCCCGCCTGAAATTATCTTTATCAGATTCTTCGTTCTTTCACGCATCCAGCGAAGACAATTGGAGAAAAGCGCGATCCTCGTGACTCGTGAACCCGTTACGTTACACTCCAATCGGGTTTAAATCCTCTGCGACGCGCAAACGCTAGTCACCATCGCCGGAAAATGACATCCGACGGAGCTACTTCGGCTGCAGCTGCTGCTGCGGCGGCGGCGAGTCGGAGAAAGCCGTCGTGGAGAGAGAGAGAGAATAATCGTAGGAGAGAACGAAGGCGAAGAGCGATCGCGGCGAAAATATACTCTGGACTACGAGCTCAGGGGAACTATAACTTGCCGAAGCACTGTGACAACAACGAAGTGCTCAAAGCGCTTTGTGCCGAAGCTGGTTGGTGCGTCGAAGAAGACGGAACCACATATCGCAAGGTAATAAATCAAATCGAAACCAATCACGTACATTTTACCTGTTACAGCGTTACTGGATCTTACTTTTGCATTTTTCATGTCAATCAAATGGTCGTTTAAATTTCCGTCCATTCTGCATTGCGAATTTGTAATCGGGAAGTGGAAGCGACGAAGTACAGTTACTTATCGTTCTGGTTAAACGAAGATTTCTAACTTAATTATTGGATGTTCTGATCCTTAATACTACTGCCTCTTTAGATGGTGAAAATTTATGAGAGTGATAAATCTCTGCTTGTTGATGTACCTAAAACTGATCGAGCTTTGATGCTCTATGATCTAGTTGTGTCAAGATGTTGGATTTATTATTAGATAATCTTTATGACTTGAATTTTGTTCACTTAAGTTTCTTATTATTTATATATATTTTATTTTATTTGTGATGAAAAATATTCTTTGCAGTCTCTGTCATGATGTTGGAAAAATAGTTGAAATTTGTAAAATGCTCTTTTTTCTCTGAAGAATAACGTATTATTTTAAGATAAAAGTAAATTATTTTAAGATAAAAATAAATTATTTTTATAATTATGAAAATCTGTAATTTAGTATATTTTTTTCAAATGTAATTCACCCTCATGTCTTCTTCTTATGTAATAAGTGATAGTTCATGAGAAAATTAATTATCTTTAAAGTTAAAATCATTTTTCGGTAAATTAAAAAAAAAATAAAAAACTGATTCTAAAATTATCGAAATAATTTGATTTTTGCTTCAATTTCAATCACACCCTAAATAGTGTCAATGTGATTTTGTCATCAACAACTTCAAATTGTAGAGTTTCTCACGTTGGACGCTAAATTGTTGGTGTTAATCTGATTCATTTGTGACAGAATAATATGAACTTATGATTTTCTCTTCACTCTGCAAACTCTTAAATGTTGGTGTTAATGAGATTAATTTGCAATGGTAACGTATTTTGTGTTTTGGGTGAATAGGGTTCCAAACCACCTCTGGCAAATGGTGCAGGGAGCTCCATGAGAAACATTCTCTTTTCTTCTTCACAAAATCCAAGTCCGTTCTCTTCGTCGCATCCCAGCCCAATTCCTTCATACCAAGTGAGTCCTTCTTCCTCCTCTTTCCCGAGCCCGTTTCGGTTAGATGTGGATAAGGACAATGTATCAAACCTCATTCCATACATTCGCAATGCGTCTCTGTCTCTTCCTCCTCTGAGGATATCAAACAGTGCCCCTGTGACGCCGCCTCTGTCATCACCTACGTCAAGAAATCCGAAACCAATTCCTACATGGGAGTCCATTGCCAAAGAATCTATGACCTCCTTCAACTACCCTCTTTTTGCAGCTTCTGCTCCTGCCAGCCCCACGCACCGTCACCTTTACACCCCGGCCACTATTCCAGAATGTGACGAGTCTGATACTTCCACCTGTGAATCTAGCCAGTGGGTGAAATTTCAAGCATTTGCTCCTTCTGCATCTGGGTTGCCAACTTCTCCAACCTTCAATCTTGTTAAACCGGTGGTTCCTCACGGTGTGCCTGATAACTCAATCCAAGAGATGAGGACGAGTTCAGAAGAGATTGGAGTACAGGTAATGCCTTGGGTTGGGGAAAGAATTCATGAAGTGGCATTGGATGATTTGGAACTCACTCTTGGAAGTGGGAAGGTGCGGAGTTAGACTGCTACCAGAATTATCTCATCTGGGTTACGTGAAAATGAGATCACAGGAGTTTTTTGCTGGTTGGTTGTTGACTCAGCCTGGTGTTAGAGATGGAGTTAATAGCTACCTCATCCAGTTTCGTTGGTGCAAAAGCAGTTTTATCGAGAAGAGACTGGAGTTATTATTGGGAACTGGATTTATCGGATGTTGTGGGCATTTTATGGAGAAAATAATCTCCTTCCATCCATGGCTTGGGTAAAATGTAGAAGTGAGAATTTCACCTCCTCCCTTCGTGGTTAAATCAGCTATTGTTCAAAAAGGCTCATCAGGCCTATGTGCTAAGTATTAGGTGCTGTGGGTGATTTGAAATTGAAATTTCAGGTTTTGTCAAGTTTATTGTCTGTCAAAAGCTCACAAGACCTGCTTATTTGTAATGTTACATTAAATTTTGTTGTTCTTCTTTATGTTCTTGTTCTTTGTATCAAATAGTTTGTGTGTGATTTTTATTTTTGCCGACAGGTTTTGTAGTTAGTGCAAAGTCAACAATTGTCTCTATCGTCCTTCTACCTTATTGACCCCTTTGATAAGTTAATGAGCTCAAAGGGGACATGAACTATGGTATTCAATATGGAATTTTGTCACTAGTCTATACTAATGAAGTCATGTGGTACTTTGGGGTGTTGTTCCCTGGTTAGTGGATTGTATATGTGATGAGTTGTGCAGGGGATGTCTTCAGTAATATTGTGGTACTGATTTTGCAATTAAGAATGTTCCTAATGTAGTATTGGGTTATTTATTTGTTATTCGAAGAGTTTCGGTAATGGCTTTTTGTTTTTTTAGTTTTATTTTATTATCATATAATTTACGGTGATTCGGGATGGGTTAGTAGTGTGGATCTTTTTTGGTTGGGTTTATCTTTCTTCCTTTGCAGCCTTGGGTAGTCTCTTTGCACATTTGATGAGGATACACCGGAAAATTTTCAAGTTATATAGGTTGAGATCATAGATCGTGAATTGGAACCTATGAGTCCTTTTTGGCTAGTATCATATGCAGAGCAGAAGTTATTGGATGTCTGCAACGAAGAACAGAAGATGTAGAACCTCATGGTACGTATAAACTACGGCAACTGTCAGAATCTCTTTCAAACATTCATGGGTGATGACTCATCACCCATGATGACGCAGCTTGGGCCAGTTCATCGATTGTCTTGTTGAATTTACCATGATGATAGTTGGTATGTGTTTACTTTCCTGTGTTTGCATTGACTCATCTTTTCCCGCAAGGAATTGTTTTTTCTTAGTTTATGAATGGTTTAAAGTTATAATATTGATTGCAGGGGTATGGATGTGTGCAATGACCCTCATATTTTTGAATACTGAAGATCCTTTGGCTCCAAGATGCATTGGTTTAAACTATTAACTCCTAATTCAATGGTGTGCATCTTACTTGTTATAATATTTTTGCTTTCATTTGTGGAAGTCTGATCTCTCCAATGAACATATGAACAGGTTGAACTTTGTATTTATTCTGCCTCGGCTTCTGGGGGGAGGGGGGGGGGCGCAATTGCATGAAAATGAGCTGAATTTATTCTCATTTGATATGGAAAAAAATAAAAATATATATATAGAGAGAGAGAAAGATATTACTTTTCTTTCTGCTTATTAATTTGTTTTCAGTTGTACATGTTTTGAAATGATTACTTTTCTTCCTGATTTGGTCAGATTTATTAGTGGAGCAGGTGCATGTGCGAACCTTCTCTATGTATAAAGCTATTTGCTAGAAAGATTGTATCTGGATGGATTGCCTGGACAAATGAACCACTTAACTTTCAAGATTTTGGGTTTGTTAGGTGAGACTCAGAAAAAATAAAGAAAAAAAAAAACTAATTTTATACATTAAATTATTTTATTTTAGTTCATTTGAATGATTTTTCATTAACTTTAATCAAATTGGACTTTTGATTAAAATATGCTAATTTTATTTTGTAGAGACATTATATTGATTTTTTTTTTCATTTTATATTTTAAAAGTGTTTATTATGAAATTTCTTGGAAATAAATCCTTTGTCAGAAAGATGCATCAATGATTCTTCAAAAAAGAGTTTCCGTGCTTGGTGATCAATTGTCATTTCTGAATTTTCAGTGTCCATTTTTCTGTCCTACTTCATTCATTTTCTTCTCTGTGCATGAGTAACTTTGATTTCTTAGCAAGGGAAGAAAGATGGTGACTGTGATTTTTATTTCCCATTCCTGCTCCCTGGTAAACTGGATGAGATTTTGTTCAAACTTAGAGACTTTTAAAGTAACAATTTTATGAGTACGATCTTATTATTGTCATTTTTTTTTTCTTTTTTTCTTTTGTCAAATATCTGTCTGCAAGAACTAAACTGGAGTTTTGTCGTAGGAAAAAAATATATATAGAAGAAGGAATTTCTACAATTCATTAAATTATTGTATCTTGTGTCAAACTTCTGAATCTTTTGTGTGTATTATTTTAAATGATCTTTTATGATTTGATTTTTTTGCTGAAATCTTTTGTGGATTAGATTTATTTTTGTCCAAATCTTTTGTGATTGAATGGTCTGAAGAATTATCATGTGTTTGAGGTTCCTCACCCATCTCTCTGTCTGTGGTTGGTTCTAGCCTAACTTAAAAATATTTTTTTATTCCCGTATTAATTTAATTTTTTAATAATGCAAAAAGAAAATCCACCGAAAGCAATTTCCGTACCGTATCATCTTTCAGACAAATTCTATGTAAAAATAGTTTGGTTCTTAAACTTACCCAGTTCGATACATTCATAACATAATTTAAATATTATATTAATTAGTTATTACAGTAAAACAGTTAATAATTACTATAGCTTAGTTATTTTTTTATCATCAATTTAATATATTGTTAGTTTACAACAATTTTATAAAATTTAATATGATTTTTATCATCTATATATATATATATATATATATATATATATATGTCAATTCATTATTGGTGTTGATTTCATTAGTATCCACAACTTAACTAAAAGAAAACGATAGATACAAATTAAGGAGATGTAGATGTACGATAAAAAAGAAAACGAGTAAATGTAATGAACAAGGAAGGAGATTATACATAAAAGAACTTATGATTTTTTCTATATGAAAAAATATTGTTAATGTTAAATACATAAGTTAAATCAAGAATAAAATAATACAAAATTACTTAAAACTACTATTCAAATTTTTTGAATGTAGATAAGTTATTTTATATCTAAGTAAAAATCTGTAGACAATTTGAATATAGAAACAAAGTTAATTCTATCACTAATATAAGAATATAAAATGTCATTTTTATTATTGATGAAATATAATCAAGTTTTCCTAAGAATTAAATTCATTTAGGAATTGTCAGAATTCTTGTAAGTGGTAGTGATAAGAATGACAAAATTCTTCACGGACTTATAATGGAGTTTTTCATAACGGAGTAATTTTAATTTTTTTTTTTCTTCTCTTAGGTTTGTTCTTCTTAAATGTAACCTCTCGCTGTTTAAGCTATGACCCGTAATTTGTAAAAAAATATAGGAAAATAAGACCAATACACATGTTTAAAAATTGTTCTAAAATTTCATATGTAGTAATTTTATATTTTTGTATTTTTTATTCGATTGGTTCATTATATTTGTTTCTGACTCATTTAAATTCTTATTTTTTGTAAAAAAAATTTAATGATGAAAACTGTCGTGTGTAAAAATTTGGATCATTTTCTACTTTAAAATTTCTTTGATTTTGACATATAACATCATTCAAATAAAAAAAAAATTGATTTCAATTTTAACATGTGACACACTTAAATTTTAATATGTGACAATTTAAAATCCTGAGTTTTATTTTATAAAAGTAAAGACTTAATTAAATCTTAAAAAAAATAAAAACTTAATTGAGCTAAAAATAATATAAGAATGAAAATGAATGAAAAATTTGAATATAAAGACCAAATCACTGATTAAGTTAAGTTTGATTAAAAAAAATCTACGAGATTAAGACTACTGAAAGGACTGTTACTAGAAAAAGAAGTGCTTGAAACATGACAAAAGATAGAAAGTAGAGAAGCAGAAGACAAATAATGTACATATAAACAAGAATGATTGAACATATAAACTAAAAATCTTCAAGCAAAACCCTCCAACAAAATGAGAATGCACGAACAACAAATGACAAAAAAACAACCAAATTGTGTGTATATGCAATGGTGAAAACATTTTGAATGAAACGACATATGTGAAGCTTCTAAGTTTGCACATTTTCTACTCTCGTAAAAACATGATGTTTTAAAAAACCCTTTAGAAACAAAAATGTTGAAAACTCAAGAGTGTATGTTGTTTCAAGTCAAAACTCCTTAATAAGAGCAACTGATATAGACTCACATATCATCACATGAGAGTACTATCATGAGTGTACAGTAAATTGTTATTCAAATATGGGTTAAATATGTTTTTGGTCCCTTAATTTTCAGTGAATTTTGAATTTAGTCAATTTCGAAACTTTAAACCAATTTAGTTCTTCATCTTTCGAAATACGTGAATTTAGTCATTTTAATCAAATTTTGTTAAGTTTATTTGATATTGCGTGTTTCATAATAGTATTTGACTTAACATTAAAACAAAAAATGTGTCAAATAATATAAACAACTCAAATACAATCCTAAAATGCGTACAAAACATCAAATAAACCAAACAAAATTTGATTAAAATGACTAAATCCACGTATTTCGAAAGATGAAGAACTAAATTGATTCAAAGTTTTGAAATTGACTATTTACAAAATTCACTGAAAGTTAAAGGACCAAAAACATATTTAACCCATAAATATATAATCCACTTACAAAAATGACTATTATATTTGGTATATTTTAATAACTATAAATAATTTATTAATTAAATAATGATCGGATTTTTTTCTTTATATCTATAACATTATTTAGTTATAATATCATGAAACTTAATCTGATCATAACATTAACGAAACGAAATGTTATCAAAATTTATACAAGAAAGTTTCTATAATAAAGAGAATTACTTCAACTTAATTTCTCAATGCCAGAGATTACTTCTTATTCATTATTCTCTTGTTCATTCACTAACTTAACTAGCAAAACAAAACACTTTTTTTATATATCAACATTCATTAAATTTTATATTCACTCTTTATGGATGAAAGCGTATTCTTTATTATTGTTCATAATTAATTTAAAGAAATAAAAAAATTAACATTGGTAATAAAACTATTCGTAAAAAAATAACTTTATTTTAAATTTTAAAAAATAGTATTATGCTTTTTAAGTAACTAACTTATGGGTAAATTTTAGTTTTACAAGTAAATTTAAAATCCTTAGATTTCAAAATAAGTTGTAGTCTTAAGCAGGTAGAATTTATTTATATATTTCATTTCATCTAATCACTTGAGTCACAAATTTTGTTAAAATTAGTAACTTGAAATGTTGAACACTTAATAATTATGCACTATGATTTATCTAAATTCCACGACATGAACTTACTCCCTATCCCCCACACGTCAAAATAACATATCTTTTTTTAGCTTCAATCTTTGACCCACTAAAGAGAATATGGAAAAAGAAAAAGTTTCAAACACTTCCAAAAAGAAAGAAGGTAAAGGAAAACCTTTTCGCCGTTTCTAGTCCAAATTGATGACCACATTTTGAATGGTCATAAAAAATTTACAACATTTATCTATTTTCAATTAAAGAATATCATCACTTTCATTCTTTTACTTTTAATTTATAAATTAAAGATAAAATATATTTGAAGTATATAAGTCCAAATAGATATCATTTTATAAATCAATTCTGGAGTGTTAAGTTAGGATTAAAATTTACTTATCAAGATGACATCATGGTCATCTGAAACATATCCTAATGAGATGAAATGTATTATTTGTTAGATTTATCCTATCACTTGCTATATCATACCGTTTCCCGACCATCTATTAATATATATTCCAATGCTTGATATGTATATACATCGACATGAGAAATGTGTTAAAAATTTACATCAATTAGAGATAAGATAAATTTACAGTATATAGATGAATACACACTTGACATATACATTTTGGTGTGAGAGATACTTAGAAATTATACTTTTATTATAAATAAATAAAATAAATTTATAATATTAAAGTGTATGCAAATTTTACCTTCCAAGTTGATTTTTTAACATTGAATTAGGCTAAATCCATTCTGTAAGAAGTTATGTAATCATAAATTATAATTGTTATTATAACTCTAGAATAAGTTGGTTAGTATTTACATTTTCTACGAGTTATAATAATAATTACAATGATTTAGACGGATTTTGTTTTTAAAGTTAAAATAACTTGACTGATTATAATGAACTAAGAGACTTGGGTTACGAGCTTTATTTAAACTGGTGATGAAGTAATTAACTTAAAATCAGATATTGATTAAATAACTAGTAAATGTTATACAAAATGTGATGTCAAATAATGGTTATGATGTGAATTATTTATTAAGTGGGGCTGAGCTTATCTATTTAAGGTGTTGGTTGTCTCGTAAAAAATATTTTGTTAAATCATCGTTGATTTTTTTTTAGTTCGGTTATTTCATGGTTTTTTATTTTATTTATTTTATATTTTTCTTCTTTTTATTTTTTTAATTAAAAAAATTATTACGTGTAAATTTCCGTCGTACCTCATGATAATAATAACATAATGTGACAGTAGTAATAGTATCACATATCACTATTATATTGTGTAATCACCTTAGTCTCAATTTGTTCTCTATATTATTATTTTGTCTCAATCCAGTTCCAATTTTTTAAAAAAAAAAAATCAGCAATTTCATCATTTTCTAAAAACCAAATTTAATTTTTTATAAATGTTATACCAATGTTTTTGTTAAATGATTTTAACAAGATGAAATTTATTTATATTTATATTTTATATTGAAATTTATTTAAAATTATTTTCAATTTTTAAATTTATTTGTTTTAAATTACTATAAAATTATTTAAATTATTTAAATTATTTTAAAATTTTACAATTGAATTTATAAAATTTTTATTTTTAAACCAATTCAAATATTTGTATAGAAATCATTAAATTTTACACATTTTAAAAATATAAATTATTTAAAAGAAGTGAAAATGTTGATAAATTTATTTTTATTTTATGAAATGCAATTGATAAATAAGTTTATCATATTTGTTAGTTGAAATTAATTTTGAATTTTTTTCTATTAACATTATTTTTATTAAAAACTTCAAAAGAATTTAAGATAAATTTAATGTAAAATATACATTTAAATAAACTTAATCTTTTAAAAATATTTAATAAAACTATAATTTTAATAAAAATATTTGTGTAACGTTTATATGTGAAAAATTGACTTTTTGTGTATGTAAAATTTACTGAAATTATGAGACTGCTGTGAATATTCTTTATTTGGTTGGTAAATGGTTGATTTTAGTATAAGTTTGAATGAGAGGTTTTTACTTGAAGAGTTGGTCAAATTGGTACAAAGTACAACATATGTTTACAATTGGTTGAGTTAGAAAAGGAAAGGAAAGTACCAATTTGATCGATTGACAAGTTAAAAATATGTAAAATCCTAAATTTGCTTTCATGGCCTTGGGCGGCACTAGGGAGTGTTGGACGCAACACCAAATTTCTAGTCTGCAAACTTTTTGTTGCTTTTTAGTTGGTTTTGATTGTTCTAATGGTTGATATAATTAATGTTACAAAGTTTGTAGTAGTGATACGAGTTGATGAAATTTAAAGAATTTCATGGGAAATATTTTATTGTTGCATTTTCTTTGGTGTATGTATTGATGTACGAATTCAAGCAGGAGGATATCTTGACACTTTAATAACTATTCAAACTCATATATATTAGAATGAGTTACATGACGAGAGTAGCAAGAAGTTATAGTCTAGGATTTTCCCTTGACGTAAGACGAAAAGAGGATTAATCTTATATGTCGTAGGGTGAAACTCATTGATAATGATTCCACATAACAACAAAAGTCATCAGAAGTGCATGTCTCAAATGAATCCGATATCCATGCATATATCCGAATAATTGAGTTTATAGGGGTCTTTATTCACATGTTTTATTTCTCTGTGACTATTTAAAGCATATGGTATTGTAATGTGATATGTTTTCTTGTTACAGGTTTATTTATTTTATAAATTAATTTATCCTTTTTTTGATTTGTGTTTCTTCTTCTTCTGTTGCAATGATCATTTTTACTAGTATGAACACACGAGGAAACAGAACTTGATCTACTAAAGAAGAAGGTGATGCAATTGTATAATTATAAGATCTTATAAATCATGTTCTGGCTCTATCTTTTGAAACAACTAGTATGAGACTCGTGCGTACGCACGGGTTTCTTTTTGTTTTTGTGTTATTGTTGTTGTAAGTATTTTGTTTAAATGTTATACATTATATTAATGAAAAATTAAATTAAATTATTGTTATTATTAGCATAATTTATATGAACATGTAAATATGATTTACATATTAAAATAATTACATTTAAGAATAAATCTGAAGATTGTAATTTTGTCGGCAATGTATAGTAATAATAGATTCAGGTGTCTTTTCAATATGCCTGGGTCATTTTATTAATAATTTAGATTAAAAAAATTAATATTGTTTTTGTTATTTTTGAATGAATTATTTATTTATATTACTATATTTTATTGTTATAAAAAGTAGCATGTAATGTAAATATGAATGAAGTGCAAATATATTGTGAAATGTAATTTTATTAAAAATTTAATATGAATTCAAGGTTAAAATTAAAAAAAAATACAATATATTTTGTTATCAATGTAAACATTGACTCTAAGTTAATTATTTGATGTGTATGAACATGTTTCTTTTTTTGAATTATTAAATAAATAAAATGTAGGTATATTTTGAATTTTAGTCCCGTACAAAAGTATTGTCCATATGAATAATAAAATTAAAGAAAAATGAAAAAATGCAAACATATTGTAAGATATGGTCCCTGTTAAAAAGTTAGAGTATTATAAAAGTGATGTTAAAAATTTTAAACAACAATACATACAGATGTTGTTATCAACGTAGACATTAAATTTATAATAGTTAACTCTTGATGTGTACACACATTTTATTTTTGTGTTTAAAATGGTAATATTAAGATTATCCAATAATATTTGGATATAAATTTGTTTGTGTTAAATTATAAAATTGATGTAATACTTTATTAGTGATATATATATATATATATATATATATATATATATATATATATATATATA
>Ga0214542_1007084_pt1 | contig 19838 bp, 5 predicted proteins | sample CNSS1metaG_FD_160096 | JGI IMG/M metagenome (GOLD analysis project Ga0214542, IMG submission 160096) | Root nodule microbial communities from cowpea collected in UCLA plant growth center, Los Angeles, California, USA - CNSS1 | ecosystem: Host-associated > Plants > Roots > Nodule | place: USA...
CATAATGATGCTAATCATATTATAACATTATTGATAATTAAAATATGCATAAACTAGAATCACCTACTATCTTTGGGTATATAAATAAAACTAGTGACGCATACAAAATTATCTACAATCATGCTCATTAATTATGAGAACAATTAATCAACTTTTGGACGATCCTGAAATGTCTTATAAAAATGAACATCAATTAACCCATATATGTTGCAATTGCACCCCATTCATAAGAAAATTGTATAACAATGGATCAATAATCAATTTGAAATAAGATTATTGAAGCACAACGAATGCAATTTCATGCAACGAAATTTGATTCCCATCTTCCAATAATGGTATTCACATTCAATTTCTAAAGCAGCAAAAAACATAAAACCCCTTAAAACCTTTAATTAGGGTTCATAAATATTGGGAAAAACATAAATTCCAAAAAATCTCTAAATTCATTCATAACAAGGGTTTTTCTTAATTTGGGAACAAATATCATAAAAGGAGAAACATCATAGGAGAATCATAAATCCTACAACACATGCTCTGATACCACATGTAAAACAATTAAGGATCTTTAAGATTTAAGATTCTCACACAATAAAAGATAATAAAGCACTAACCTTGATCCATAATAGATCCTATGAATATGTGTTCTTCAATTTGTAATTTGTGCGCTCTCCAACCACAATTTTCCAATCTATCTCTTTGTCTTTCTTTTTCTTCTTACACGTTCTTGATGGATTATTGTGAAAAGAACCTTATGGCCAGAGATAGAACCACAATCCCTTTCATAAACCAATGTCAATCAAGTTGGTTTTTATTTTATCTTATTATCACTTCTCATAATAACCAATATTAACCAATAGGTCATTTAATTTTATTAAATCACAATTGGGCCATTATAATATTTCAAATGAGTCACATAATAAAATTAATTCTAACAAAATATTTGTCTCGTACTTGTACCAATATATATGCGGGTATCTGTTATGTGGGTACTCACATATTTTTTTAATATCCACGAATATCCATATGTACCCGCGAGTATTTACAAAAGAAAATTTTAATATTTAACAACATATTTTAACCATAAATTCAAATAAAAATACAATGTATAATATTCATAAATTTCATACAAAGTGCAAATAACCTATTTAAATAGTGTTGAATGACAATATACAAAGAAATAAGGATTTTTCAAAACCAATTGATAAAAAATAACTCATTCAAAATCAATGTGTTAATGTTTTAATCGTGTTTTTTTTAACCTTTTTTTAATTTAAATTAGAGTATAACAGGTACGACTATCCACAGATACAGATACTATGATACACGTACCCACCCCGTTAACATGCGAGTAGGGATGTTACACGAGTAAATAAAATACTCATACTCGTTACTCGTGGATATTCATTTACCATATCCATTTTCTACCTGCGGGTACAAATTTTTTTAAGATCCCTACACTTACCTTAACCTTTGTCAGGAAGACTTGCGGTACAAGGGAACACATTGTACTCATATAAGTTGATCACCAGGACTAACTTGTCTTTAATACCCCTTATAAGTCTATAGGGACGACTAAATGAGTATTTTACATGACAAAATATGTGAAAAATTATTACAATTACCTAAAGAGAAGATCTCATGAACAATCTTAAGACGATGCAATGAGCATAAACATTCCTATCTGTGAGTACCTCTTTTATATCATTGTGGGACACGCTTACTTGAACTCTTTGTTAGGTAGAAATGCTTACCTGAACCCTTTATCAAGAAGACTTTCGGTACTCACAGACTAACTTGACTTTCGGTACACACTATACTCATATGAGTCAATCACCAAGACTAACTTGACTTTGACACCATGAATGGATCTATAAGGAAGAATCATTAGCGAGATAGAACACTAAATGTAGAGATGGGTCAATTTGGGTTGATGGTGGAGACGGACCAACCCGGGCAGAGGGTCGAGACTAGTGTGACCTAGGTCAAAGGTCAAAACTGGTCAACTAGACTCAGGTCGAAGGTCAACTTGGGTGGACTCGAGCTGAAGTGCGAGGTCAGTTGGCATGAGCCGAAGATCGAGATGGACTAGCATAGGTTGAAGATCGACCCTTGCTGTTTTTTCTAAATGTTGAGAAAGGCCAACCTAAACCAAAGGCTTAATAATATATTTTAATAAAATGAACATTTTTTATGTTTAAAAAGAAATCCCATGGATTGGTCCTAATCCACATATCTTTGTGGACTTTTTTGCCCTACAAGCTTTTTTAATGAGAGACATGTTGATCTTGTGAACTTTTTTTGCCCAACCTATGTGAGTCAGGACCAAACCCTATAGACTAAGTCAAATTGTCAGGTTTATTCTCGGTAAATACTCGCTTAAACAAGAGTCTTAGTTCTATTTTAACTTAGAATTTTGTCATTTTTCTATAAAAAAACATAAATTCACTATAAAAAAAGTAATTTTAAATAAAAAAGTTATTAAGAAGACAACAAAAAAAAAACTAAGAATAATGATCCAAATATTAAAGATAAGATTACAAATTGGAATTGAAGTATTGTATAATAGGTGAGAAGTATCCTTGAGATTTACCACTATTTGTTTTCAAGAATTTTGTGATGGATGTATATTTTTCACATGTGACAAATTTTTGTGGCAATACATATAACGTGAGACAAATTCCCATCGAGGGGGTTTTGGGACTATTTAGTGATAGTAGAGTTTATTTAAAAAATAAATCATTTTTAATTTGTAAAATAGTTTCGAACTAATTTGATATTTAATATTTTTTTCTTTTTTTTTTAATTATTAATTCGAGAGATTTATAAGAAACTTTAAACTTAAATTCTTGAACTCTTCTCTTTTATCCTGGTGAAGGAAATATACCTCGTCACTTTTCCACGTGAAATCAGAAAACAACTTACTTAAATATATGAGAAAATGACAAACACATCCCAATCATTTTAAATAAAAGACACAAATCTGTGATAATTTTGATAGACACATATATTTCTAGTTATACTAAAAAGCATCAGAGAGCAATTGTCTTCATCCACTCTTCCCTTTTCTATATGAAAACAAACACAAGTGAAAGATGCACCTACCTACTCTCTTCCTTTCTGTTCATTATTTAATACTAAAATTAGTACATGCTAAACGGTACCTAACCCTACTCTTGTCATGGTTATACAAAATAGTGTCATAAATATATTCTAAAGACGGCCTCATATCATAATCCAATCTTGATTACATTAAAAAAAACATTCTCATGTTAATGTACTAACTTATCGGAGTTATTTTATTATGGGAATATTGTATGGTAGTTCTATTAAAAATTTATCTTGAAAAACGGTAAATGATAAAGAGAAAAACTCATCTCACCGTTTTTTTCTCACCTATTACAAATCTAAAGAAGAGTTAAATTCAATTATAAGTTGAATTATGCTATAAATCCATGTCCAAACTCATAATCCTAGCAATAGGTAAAAGTATTCCGCCATGGTTCCTTTGGTTTATTACGCACTCCTTTTTCTTGCTTCCACTTTCACATTCAAGTTTCTTTTACAAAGAAGGCTAAAAAACCTTCCACCACATCCACCAACACTTCCCATAATCGGCAACCTCCACCTTATCAAGCCACCGCTCCACCGCTCTCTGCTCAGCCTATCGGAAAAGTATGGCCCCATCTTCTCTCTCTGGTTCGGTTCACGCTTTGTGGTGGTCATCACCTCCCCAACCTTGGTTCAAGAATGTTTCACCAAATACGACACCGTTCTCGCCAACCGGCCCCGGTTACTCACCGGCAAGTACCTCTTCTACAACTACACCAGCATGGGGTCCTCCCCCTACGGCGACCACTGGCGCAACCTTCGCCGCATCATCACCATCGATGTCCTCTCCACGCAGCGTCTCAACTCCTTCTTTGAAGTCCGAAGGGAAGAAACCATGAGGGTCATACAAAAGCTTGTTCGGGAAACGTGCAAGGGCTTCGCCCTTGTGCAGATCAGACCCAGGTAAGAAAGTGAGAAATTTTGCATCTTTCACGTATCTCATACTCCATCCAAACAGAGACTGAATCGAGTGTGTGCAGGCTGACGGAGATGTCATTCAACAACATGATGAGAATGATATCTGGGAAACGGTACTACGGTGACGACGGTGACGTGACGGACGCGGAGGAAGCGAAGCAGTTCAGAGACATAATCACGGAGGTTATGTCGCTGCTGGGTGCAAACAACAAGGGAGACTTCTTGCCTTTGCTTCGGTGGTTTGATTTCGACGGTTTGGAGAAGAGGCTGAAGTCGATCAGCACCAGAGCTGATGCGTTCTTGCAGGGACTCCTGGAAGAGCATCGCAGTGGAAAGCACAAAGCCAATACCATGATAGAACATCTCTTGACTATGCAAGAATCGCAGCCGGAGTACTACTCCGATCATATCATCAAAGGCCTTATTCAGGTAACAAACACCCACTACAATTCAACATCATTCCTTCATTCTTCTAAACCTATTCGTAAAAGATACAAGATTGAATTGTAGGGTATGCTTCTGGCTGGAACAGACACAACAGCAGTGACTATGGAGTGGGCCGTAGCATCTTTGTTGAATCATCCAGAGATATTGAAGAAAGCACAGGATGAAATAGACAACTGCGTAGGACAAGATCGCTTGGTAGAGGAGTCCGACATTCCTAATCTTCCTTATCTTCAAAACATTATCTACGAGACACTTCGGTTGTTTTCTCCAGCTCCAATGCTATTGCCCCATTATTCTTCAGAGCAGTGCAGTATTGGGGGCTTCACTGTTCCACGAGACACCATAGTGTTGATCAATGCATGGGCCATTCAGAGAGACCCTGAAACCTGGAGTGATGCTACATGCTTCAAGCCCGAGAGATTTGAAGAAGAAGGGGAAGCAAACAAGTTGATTCCATTCGGATTGGGAAGAAGGGCTTGTCCCGGAATTGGTTTGGCGCATCGTTCTATGGGCTTAACTTTGGGATTACTGATTCAGTGCTTTGAATGGAAACGACCAAGTGATGAAGAAATCGATATGAGAGAGAATAAAGGTGTGGCAATGCCAAAGCTAATTCCACTGGAAGCTATGTGTAAAGCACGACCAATAAGCCACAAAGTTATGCACCAACTTGCTACTTAAATATCCAATAAATCATGCATAATTACAGATTAATGAAGGGCATCATCATCTTCAGCTACACTCTCTGAGTTGCCCATAAACATTTTCCTATTATGTATGTAAAGAATGTGTTTGGTAAGATGTCTCAAATTAATTTATCTGAATACTTTCAGGCTTAATCCACTAGCTATTTAAGTTATTTTTAGTGTCTAACTTATTTAAATTTCTTTTATTATCTTGATACATTTTCCTATTATTTTTATTTTTTATCTGTTATTATCTATTTTTAATTTTACATATACAATTTAATCATTACATTATTTTTAATGCTATTGGACTACTTTTTATTTCTTTTATATAGTTTAAGTTAAAAAATTTAACACTATATAAATTGAATTAACTTATGTTTCGTTTTATACTATAAGAGCTGTAACACTAGTTGAAATTATAGTATACATTTCTTATATACTATAACAAATATAAAAATTACAAAAATAAATAAAAATTCAAAATTGATTAATACTCGTTAAATTAACTTATTTTAATAAAAATACTAAAAATATTAATAAAAATACATCCATTTTAAAATTATATATATATATATATATATATATATATATATATATATATATATATATATATATATATATATATTGTCTAGAAACTATATCTTTATTTATATAATAAAACTACAGTAGTTATATTTTTTATTTTGTTATTATCAACTGATTTTACTAAGAAATTCTAATTTAATAAGTAAGGTTATCAGATATCGAAACTTTAACAACTAACTTACAGTTTATACCCTAACTTACAAACTAATTTTACCAAACACGAATATATATTTGATTTCGAGTTTAAAATGAATAGTTTAAAAATGTAAATTTATACCAAATTTTAGCTAATTTGGAAAAATTAAAAAATAACCTCTTTTACTAATTTAAGCAAAGCCACAACAAAATAAGTTATTAATGTTCAATGGCGGAACCACTTTATGACATAGGGCGGCTCTCTAAAATTTTTTATACTTACATAATTTATTATATATTTTTAAATTTATTTTTTTAAAAATTAATATTTTTAAAATATTTTATATATTTTATTTTTAAAAAAATTATATATTAATGCATAAGATATATTTTTTTATTATCTACATTTATTTTTTAATTTGGCCTTTTAACTAAATATAATTATTTTCTTAATATTATTTTTAAGTGATTACTTGTTTAATTTAACTATCTTTTTATTTAATTATTTTTTTAAACTTAATCAATATAAATGAAAATTAATTATAGTAAAATAAAAATTATTTATATTTAATTTATAATAATAATAATAATAATAATTTTATTATTTTTTATTATCATAAAAAAATAAATACAATATTTTTACTAGTTTATATAAAAGATTTGAGATTACTCTTTTGGTTTTTATTTCAGTTCAAAAATATCAAGTTGATCTTTTAGTTATTTTTAGTTTTAATGTGGTCCCAATTTTTTTAAAAATAATGCAATTTGGTCTTGTTTTTGTTAAATTTCTTGAATTGGATCAAGATTTTTCCATAAAAATTGAAGTTGTAAATAATGATGATTTTCTTTGTTGATGTAATTAATATAATCTCATTATCAATTTTGATAAAAACTCCTTTCTTCCTTCAAAAAATTGAACGAAAATGATCAAATTGTATCAATTTTTAAAAATCAGGACCAATTTGAGGTTAAAAAACTAGAGGATTAATATAATATTTTTGGATGAAAAAATAGACCAAAAGATTGTAACGTCCAAATTAAATAGATAAAAATCAATTTAAATAAACGTCACATATATTAAATATTCAGAGAGTGCTGAAAGACGGGGTATGGCGTACACAGTACCCCAACATATCCATAACTAAAGAAGGTGGCACAACACTGCCTAACCCCAAAATAACATGAAACACAACAAGACTGGTTCTTGTACAGAAAGGTAAATCTAGACAATAACTTCTTCAATTGAGGGCTCCATAGTGAGCCCATACCCGCCCATGACCATCACGTTGTAGCATCTCCATCGCTATTACCACTGCCTCGGTTTCTCACATCTGCTCACATCAATAGAATTGATGATCATTGCAAAGGGGGAAGACCACACACAACCATACAAACAAGCAAAAGGGTAAGCTAGTGCACAAGATTCATACATTATAATAATTATCATTCAATCATAGAATCGAGCATAAATGACGGGAACCCACACATAATATATCAAACCCCCTTTCAAAACTATAAGACTTGACTATCCGGATCCATATCTGAGGCACCACCACATGACAGTGGAATTATGCCCTACAAATGAGGTGTCACCGCGAGGCCTTCACGGAATTATACCCTTACAGGAGGCACCACCATGTGGCCTCCGTGGAATTACGCTCTAACCTTGAGGCACCACCACGACCCCCCGTGGAATTACGTCCTTTTCGTCGAGGCACCACCAGGGACTCCCCTTAAGGGTCCATGGAATTACGTCCAACCGGTGAGGCGCCACCAAGATCTCTCACTACAAGAGTCATGGAATTATGCCCTACCCATACTTTAAACATGTTTCACCCGCAATCAATAATTTCTCAAAACATACATATCATGTATAATCAACAAATCATGCAACTCACGTTTTGTCATTCATATTCCATCAACCACATGCCATTTCCATTTCAAATGTACACATTAATCATGCCATCATCACACAACCCTTCTAGTAAAGCATTTGGGTCAGATAAGCAAGCCACACACCAGTGACCATTTAACAACCACATCAAAACCTGCCCGCTGCCTCGCCCAAGCTAACAGGGCTCGCTCAGGCGAGAGGGATCCTCTCGCTCAGGCGAATCCCAGCTCGCCTAGGTGAGGGCGCGACGAAGGAACAGGGGGCTCTGCGGGGTCTCGCTCAGGCGAGCCCCTTCTCGCCTAGGTGAGAGCACTCCTCGCTCAAAAAGAACGCAAGTCGCCTAGGCGACAGTTCGAGGGACAAAAACCTGGGCGAGCCTTTGATAATCTCGCCTAGGCGAGATTAGCTCGCTTGGACGAGAAAACCAGCACCCGCCACTATTTTTGTTCACATAACAGATTCACATACACCAAACCCGAAAGCCAAATGGCACTTTTATCACATCACAGTAGCATATAATCCACAAAACCATACAATAGCAGTAGAACACGCAGAAAAATGACCTAGACAAATGGACCCTAGCTTCCCTTACCTGGAAAAGACTAGTACGAGACCTCGATCTTAAATAGTGGTGAACGGCAAAACCAAGAGCGACTCAAGGTGCTGGAAAAAGATGAGAGACATGGGAAAGAGGGTTATCCAGCGAAACAGTAGCAGAACCACGAGCAGGGTTGGAAGGAGACTTACGCAGAATATGGAAACGGAGTTGAGCGCTGTTCGATCGGGAAAACGTAACCCTAACAGAGCTCCTTACGGCAGCAGAGTATGACGGCACAGTTCTAGGTCTGTTTCTGAAAATGAGACAAATGGGGATTAGGGCAACACGAATTTGGCATTTAACCTATGGGCCAGCCTCTAGACCCAACAGCTGTAGGGCAGCCCTTCACTTTAGGGCAGAAAAGGGAACCAGAAATTAATGGGCCTTATAAAGATTAATTCAACCAAAATTTTGACATCCCAAAATTTTAACTCAAGTTCCACCACTGTTAATGTTAGTCAAGGTTGATGTAGAGTTATAAAGAACTAATATTAATGAGTATTTTTTTTTTCAAATAGAGAGTTACTTTAAAATTATGAAACTAAATTGTTCGAGTTAATTTAAACAAGTCATCATTATGAAAGTTTAACTAAACAAATTTTTTAAGTCAACCTTTTCAATATAGAGTAATATAGTTACAATAAGAAACGAAATTATCAGGGATAAAACTGATAATAGAAAAAACTTATTAGTGAAACAAAATAACCAATAAATAAACTACTGACAATAGTAACATTAGTAGTAACATTATTACAATAAGAAACAAAATTATGAATGGGTAAAATATGTTGTTAATAGCAAAAATCTGTCAGTAAAACAAAATTATCAATAGATATATTCACTGGCAAACCTTAGAAGGTCCTCATGAGGCATGGCCCCCAAAATATTTTTTCTTTTTAAATATTTTTTTATTTTTTAAATTGATTTTTATTTGTTTATAAAACATAATTTAATATTAAAAAATAATAAAATTAAAAATTAAATATAATAAAGAATAATAAAATTAATTGAGATATTTTTTTGTTCTCTCTCATTTTAAGTTTCTCACGTATTGTATTCATTTATTACTCTTGCATCTCTTGTTTTGTTTTTTGTTTTAAAACATAATTATAGAGTTAGATATAAATTCATTCTCTCGCTTTTAGTTCTCTTCCATTTTTTTAAGATAAAAAAAAGTAACTCTCTCCCTTCTCTTGATAGGAAAATATAAGTTTGATATTTAGTTTTTTTTTTCATCTTATGAGTTTTTTGTATATTTATTTTTTTATGAATATAAAAAGAAAAGTTATGTACTATATGTTTTTTCATATTTCTTTTTTAGTAATTATGTTTCACAATTTTTGATTAAATTTTGATAAAAAAATAGTCTTATTTTTATTAAATAGATATATTGATGAAAAAAAATAATAAATTCATTTTTTGTAAAGTGATAAAAGGGAAGTTACCCTAAAAATAATGCAAATTTACTTCTTCATCTATTTTCAGGCATGATACTAGGAATTCAATTGTTGAATTAGAGAATCATTTATTAGAATTCACAGAATGATAAGTGGGAAGTTTCATATTAATTCTTTTGAATTATAGGCAGAATGTTTCATATTAATTGTTTGAAACTTATTATAAGAAAATGTGCTCAAATATGGGAATATTCGGGGAAAAAGATGAAATTACAAAAACTAATTTAAAATGAGTTTCATATCAAATACAATTTCAAAACTATAATTTTTGTAAGGAAAAACATACAAAAATGTCAATACTAAATTATATATACTTTTGTTATATTAGTAATAATAATTAAATATATAAAATTTGATATATTATTTGGACCCTTTCAAACTTTTTGACCAAGATATCTACTAACAAACAAATATCACTTGATAAAATATTCATTGATAAATATCAACGACCAAACTTTGTTGATAATTATCTATTACTAATTATTGGCAGCAAAAAATTTTAAATAAGTTTTTTTCTTCTTCGTCTTCTCCTCTCCTCTTACTCCTCTAGTTTCGTTTCCTCCTCTATTGTCATTATCTCATTTTGTAAAAAATTTGACATTTATTTTATTAATGAATTTTGAAAAAAAAAATCATTTACCGAAACATTTATAGTTCAATTAATTCATTTATTGAAAAAACAAATCAATTACCGACATATTTTACTATGAATAGTCAAAGTCCAAAGGAACCTTGGCCTCTATTTTATTGACAAAAATATATGTCAATAATAAAAATTCTAAATATTAACATATTTTATCAATTAAATTTACTGGTAGATACATTATCAACGAAAATATTCACTGTTAATAAAAATTCTAAAAAATATTTATTGATAAAAATATTTATTCAAACTAAAATTTCTGATTTATAGTTGGATCTTTTATTGGTGAAAATATTCCTTAATAATAAAAATTTTAAAATGCTTTGGTAAAATCGATCAATAAAATTTGTTTTATGGATGGATTTTTTTTGTCAATGATTAGGCAATTTCTTGTAGTCACACATAAAGTCTCACACTCATATTTCTTTTCCATTTTTTTAGTCAGTATTCTAAATTATTGCAAGCATCATCTTATATATTTCAACCTCTATCATTTTTGTTTTTCTACCAGTGTGTTACCATGTATGCAAAATTATTTGGCATCCTTATCTTTTCTATCTTTGTAAATATAATTTAATTGAAGTCATCTTCCCAGTGAACGAATTTTGATTTTCAAAAAGGAAAAGGAAGTCGTTCTTTCTAGACACGACTTCAGTTTAACTTTTTAGTGCCTTTTGAAATTGTGTGCATGCGCGACTTACTTAAAAGTTGTAATAAAAATTGAATATGCTCATTTTTGTAATTTATTTTTAAAACTACATAACTTGGGTAAATAAACTACGAAAGGGAGAAAGTGGTGGTCTTTCAATGCAAAAATCATTATCTACGACGTTAATTATTGACACTTATAGGACTATCATTGTCAAAAAACACGTGATGAAAATATGTAATTATTGCAAATGTTTTAACATTGGTTATCTAGGGAACCGTAGTTAAAAGTCTTGTCAAGACATATGACAACGATTATACGGAGAACCAGCATCAAAACTCTTACATACGATGATTGTTCTATGGCCAACCGTCGTTAAAAATCCTACTTTTTTATAAAAAAAAAAAGACTTGTTTTTTTCACTTTACCACTCACTTTGTGTTTTCTTTTTTCATGTATTTCTTTCCTCTTTTTCATCCCTATTTTCTCTCCTTGCACATCATCCCTTCAAGCTCGTCTCACGTCATACCTTCAAGGTTGTCAATCTTTAAACTATTAAAGTTCTCTAATCATCTCGTTGCCAATGTCATTACTTTTCTGTGTGGGCTTGATTCGCATTTGTATGGAGTAGTTTCCTCCTTCGCCAATCTTTGTGCCATTGCCACTAAAACTCGTAGTTACTGACCCATTCAAAGTTATCACCATTGGTCACTAATGTTCTAAGTCTTGTTGTCGTTGATCACTCACAAAACCACCAACATTAAAAAAAACTATTAATTGACATCATTGTTGTCACCGTGTTGATATCAAATGACGACAGTTTATTATTTATCTATTGTTAAAAAGGAAAACTTACAACTATGTTTCACCTGTCGTCAACTATTTTTAACTTATAACGATGATTGAATCAAGAATGGTTCTAGAACCATCTTTGAAAATCCATTTTAACCGTTGTTAAAAGCTTTTTTTATTAGTGACGAGAAGCAACAATAATATTCGTGGACAAAGCAAAATGAAGAAGTTTAATCTTACAATTAAGTTAAAAGTGTAATGTAGTGTGTCTATAGAGTTTATCAGTTCAAGTTGATTAGAGACTTTTGCGAATACAATTAATTTCAAATTGTAATGTATTGTGTCTATAGACTTTATCTATTCAAGTTTATTAGATACTTTTGCGAAAAGTTTTTGAAAAATTTTAAATACACAAATTAGTTATCTATTATTATGTATTTAATTTATTTTGATTCTTTATTCATGAATAAAAACATTTCTAAAAATAGATAATAATAAAAGTAAATATGAAATAAAAGTATATTGGACGAGCGCTTCCGGATTTTGTTTAAATTATTATTAAATATTTGAAAAAAAATTATTTTATCTTCCTAATCTTATATATTTATTCCTATATATTTGCTCCATTTAGTTCTTTACTTTTACTTTAAAATGTTGCTTGATTGGAACCCAAATAATTTCTAATTGCCCATACTGACTTAAGATCTTAGATCCGTCATAATATATATATATATATATATATATATATATATATATATATATATAAAGTTTAACTAAGTTTTGAGTCTATAGTACATTTGAAAACTTTCGGTTTCGTCCTTATTAAATATTTGTGGTCACTTAAGTCATCAAAATTTTAAAAATTTTCAATTGAGTTTCTGTAGTTAGATTACTCTTAATAATGTGATTTAATAATGTGACATTACAATTATCTTGCAGTGTCACCCTCCTTATATGTCACCCTATAATATTTTATTATAGGAAACCATGATGACGAAACCTCCGTCAAATATTTATTGTACTTAACGAAAATTATTACCAAATTTAATTAAAATGATTAAAATAGAAAATGTAAGAAACGATAAAATTAAATAAATAAATAAATATTTATTTAATAATAATGCATTTAAATGGATCTTTAAAGTAATTAATGTAGAGAATTATGACAAGGAGCAATGGTAGCTTAAGTGGTTCAGTGTGTGGAGTGATGTTGAGAGGACTTGTGTTTGAGTCTTATGTATGCTATTAGTGGGAGATTTTAATTTTTTTAATTATTTTGTTTGTGCATGCATGAACACGTGACATAATATATTTTTACGTTACAACATTTTTTCTACGTTGTTAAGTGATCAGAACCCTAGCATAGCCGGAAGCTAGAACGTTTTTCATTAATTTGGTAGAATTCTTAAGTTAAGAATTTAATTAAGGAAGGGAGAGAAGAGTATTGGTGATGGTATTTTCGTGTGGCCAGGTTAGGAGAGAGTTTCAGACCACAAAAAAATTGAATAAAAGAGAGCTGGGAGTTTTCTGGTGTTAGAGGCAAGGGTTGGAACCATTCTGGATCACAAAGGAAATTCTAGAAGGGCTTTTGGAGCAAGAATATCGAGTAAGGGGAGTTGCACTTATGTGTATTTCGTAATGTATGAGTTTTCGTGGTGTGTTGCATGTACGATAGCCTTTTTCCACTCTCATTTGTGCTAAAAAAATCGTGTTTTTGGGTCCCTGCCCAGAAACCACCTCGCGGCTCAAGAACACTGCTAGGCAACACAAGCTACTTTGAACTAGTTTCTGGGTTTTTCCAGAAACCGCTTGGCGGCATTAGAGGTCCATTAGGCGGTGCGAGCAGTGTTGGCAGATTTTGCATTTTTGTTGGGTTATGTGGCATGCTTGGTTGTCTCAATCGATTCATTGTCTTATATTGATCCTTTCATGTTATAAATAATTGGAAATGCCTCTGTTGGATGCTTGGGACATGTGGAATACGAATCCTTTCATGAATTATGTTGTTTCTCTGATTTTTCGGGCAGCAAGGACCGTCTGCGATGGTTGCCTACCGCTAGGCGCCAGGTCTCTGGTTTTGTTTCGCTAGGTGGCATGATCTAGTTGCTGGGTGATAGAGAACTATCCTAAGATTCCATACAAGAAGAACTTGAAGATGAACCTTTACAATTTAAAGGACCTATGACAAGGGCAATGAACAACAGATTGGAAGATCAAATCTATTCAAGGCTCATGATGCTACAAGAAATATTCGTGTCATGCCTCTTGAGGATTCAAATTCAGAAACGATCATACTCTTTCCTGGATAGGATCGTATCATCTGGTATCTAGAGCAAGGTTCTGGTTTGAATTTTCTCTTCTATGTTATTTTCTATCATATAAAATAAACTACAATTTTTCAATGTCTACTTGTTCTATTTTTTATTTTTTATTTTGTTTTGTTTCATTTGTAAGGAGTAAAACCCCTAAGGTTGTTTCAAATTTGGATGATTTTTTTTTATTTGGCGTATTTTTTTTCTTTATTTTTTTCTTTGTTTAAATTGTGTATTTCTACATTTGATTCGTGGAAATTATTTGTTTTTGTGTTTGGGATTTGAAAGTGCACTTACTTTGATTTACATGAGTATGAAGGTTTGAAGGATAAATTGTTAAGTTTGTTGTTGTGTTGAACCGCAAAAAAAAAAAGTTACAAAAAAATAATAATATTGTGGATCAAAGTCAAAAGGAAACAAATATATATTGGAAAAAAATGATCAAAAAAAACAGGGAGTTCAACACAACTTTTTGTTGCAAATTTATTTGTGGTTTATTGAAATCTACTTGCAATCAAACTTTCTCTTAGAGTCTCTGTGTTGTCTCCTTTAAATCTCTTTGGTAGTCCTATTATTTTCTAATTTTAATTTTCTTATTTTGTGTTTTTAAAATTTCTTGAAGTTTTGTCTTGAGTTTTGTATTTTCTTTCACCCTCTTGAGTAGGGATGGCAACGGGGCGAGGCGGGGATGAGTTTCGCTATCCCATACCCATCCTCGTAAAAAAAATTCATCCCCATCCCCATACCCAAATCCAACGGGTATCAAACTTTTGTTCCATCCACATCCTCACCGGGTAACGAGTATAATCTCGTACCCATACCCGTACCCATTTTCTTAATATTAATTTTAATTAATTTTTATAAAACAGTAAAAAATTACGTTAAGGAAACATAATATTATCAAATATTCAAATATTCAATATTAGGAGAATGATTCTTTCTTCGATATCAAATACTTTGAAATAAACTATAATTGTTTACATTTTAGATAGAATACCAAATAAAATTTTATGAGAACTAAAACATTTATTAAATTTACAAACATTAATGAAACCTAGTTGATAAATTTTAATTTTTTTTTAAGAAAATATAAAAGGAAAACAAATATTCAAATTAAAATATATTTTAAATGTTTGTTTACTTCAATTTTTTAAATTCTAATAAACCTCTTTTTTATACACTAATAAAAGTTATAATGCATCACTTGATCAAAGATGCAAAGAACAAATAATAAACATAATAATAAATTTTGACATAGATCTTGTATCTTTTGAACTCCAATATATATATGTTGGATGGTGATAAAAAATATTCATAGCAATTACATTAAATTTTTCTTGTAGTAAATAAAAGTTATTTATACAATTATAGTAAAAAAATTACATTATGATTGATAGTGAGTTAGAAAATAAAAAATAATTAGATCAAACATATCGAAATAGTATTCCACATGATGAAAATAAAAAACAAATAAAAATATATAAAAAATTAACACATGTGTGTTTTAAAAACAATTTGAGAGACTATTGAGAGAAATCACACAAAGAAAAACAAATGTATAATTAAAAATATGATAAGATAAAAAATATCTTAGAGATCTAAGAAAACTTTTCAAATATTAACATATATATTCAATAGTTGAGAAATAACGAAAATTGTTTTAGCGAAACAAAAGAGTTCTTCATATGAAACAAAAATGAATAATAATAAGTAAATAATATTTTTTTTATATTACAGGTAAATGAAAGGTTTATACTATTAAACAATTAAATTGAGAACATTAAACATTCTCATGTTAACGGAAAATATATAAGAAATAAAAATATTAAAAAATAATAGAAATATTCAAATGTGAGACATAAATTTTTTTAAATTGACATACATCATTTCAACATAATTACATAAATGTTATAATAAATATATAAAATAAAATTATATTTATTAAAAATAAAGTGAAATATATAAGAAAATATGAGAGAATAATTGTTGATAAATAAAGAAAAAAAGTTTATAAAAATAACGGTCAATTTTCAAAAATTTAATAAATAATTATATTTTAAAGGGTAAAATTGGTATTTTGAAATGTGGACACAAAAGAGAAATCCTCTTTATATATTGTTATAGATGAAAAATATATTGGAGATGCTAATGCATTTCATGACAAACCAAATAATTAGCAGAAATAAAAAATAGAAAGTATATATATATATATATATATATATATATATATATGGTTACTTAATTAATTAATATTTTAATAATTTAAATAGGGAGGAAGATGTGACGGGGACGGGTATTATGGCGGGGATATATACATCCCCATACCCATCCCCATACCCAATTGAAAAAGCGAGGATTCCCCATACCCATACCTATACCCAGTCAATGCAGGGATTCCCCGTCAAAACGGAAACGGGTTCGGGCAATACCCAAGGGGACAGGTTTATTTGCCATCTCTACTCTTGAGTTAAGACTTAGATCTCGCAACGCTTGTCACTTTGTTTGTTCACTCTTTGTTTAAGCTACTAGAGTTCTTTGCCAAGGCCTAAAGGGAATTTGAGTGGTAAAAGGCAAGAGAGTACATTCAAGAAAAAACTTATAAGTGTGATACACGAATGAGAATTTGAGTGAAACACTTAGAAGAGTTGTGAGATCCTAAATATATTTTATTATACTAACATTTTCTTACAGGAACTAGCAATATTGAGTAATGCAACATGTTTCCACAAAGGCATCCTTTTGGAACTGGTTTAACATATGGTTTAAATTATCCTACTCCTAACCACAAACAGGGAAGAATGATGAGGAATATTCAAGTGAGACGAATTTGAGGACAAATTCATTTTATGAAGGAGGGTATGATAGAGGACTATTTCCTAAACTTCAAGTGGTGCAAATTTGAGGACAAATTCTCTTCAATAAGAAGGGAATGATAGAGGACTATCCTAAGATTCCATACAAGAAGAACTTGAAGATGAACCTTTACAATTTAAAGGACCTATGACAAGGGCAATGAGCAAGAGATTGGAAGATCAAATCTATTCAAAGGCTCCTGATGCTACAAGCAATATGAAATTCAAAGAATATGAAGATCATGGCTTGAAGCACATTTGAAGGATAGTTTTTAGGAAAATTAGTTTATGTTTTTAGACTTTGGGTTTCCTCTTATAAATTAGTTATGTTCTATGTTTTTGGGCTTTGGGCTTTCTTTTATAGATTAGTTTATGTTTTTTATGTTTTGAGCTTGGGCCTTCTTGTAGGGTTCTCAAGTTTTCCTAAACTTATGTGCCTATATTTAGAGGTACCAAAAACAATGTAGACACTTTTAGTCATATATTGAATTTGTTTTCATTAAAGAGAGGATTCTCTTTGTTCTTAGCTTAGGCATCCGGTTCTTATCAAAGATTAACATCTTTGTGGTGAATCTTCACTTGACTTATCAATCTGCTAGATTGTGGCATCCTCCCTCTCTGTCTTATTCCACGTTCTTCTCTTATTTATTTGTGTCGTGCCTCTTGAGGATTCAAATTCAGAAACGATCATACTCTTTCCTAGATAGGATCGTATCACTGGGTGACTAAGTTTTCCTAGTCTGCACAGTTTTCGTAAAACTTTATTTCCCGATTCGTTAACCGTCCGATAGGTGAAATTTTGACAGGTGATCCATAATAGGTGATTCTTTACTTTGAACGGTGGATATTTGTATTGGAAGTCTGTAGCTAGAGATATATGTTACTCATGATTGTTGGTTTGAATTCCCGAAGAGTATGATTATTAATGGATGCTTAAGTGTGCTTAAGTGCTGGTATGGCCTTGATTGGTGAATGTGTGTATGTGTGTGTGTGTGTGATTGATGAATATGTTTTTGGTAGTACTTGTTGAACCATGTTGAAAATATAAATCTATATATGTTAGCTTGAATGTATGATGTTATAAGTGTGTGAAAAAGGTCACTATTGATGATATCATTATGACCGAGTGTTGCATGATCATGATGGGTTTTGGGCAATTATGGGAATATGATTATCATACTTTAAATGTAATGGGATTGTGGGGGCATCCAGAATAAGAATATAGCTTTGATTGTGTCTTATGTGGTGTATGAGTTGTGTAATTGTGCAATTGTATCAATTCGAATATATGTGAGTTTAAATGACTAGGTGTTGATGTCAATCTTAATTTGACATAAGGAATTGGTAAAAAAAGGGTTCTTGTAGTTACTAATTGATGTAAGACTTATGCTTTGTATGAATAAATGAGTTATGTGTTTGTTGCCTTATTATTTCATAATTTCATATGAGTTGGACTACGAGCGGAGAGGTTCGTAGAGTTGGACTACAAGCGGAGAGGTTCATAGAGTTGGACCATGGAAGCATTGGAATCCCTAAGACCAACTTGAGTATGTACCTTGTATAGTGTAGTGTGCTTTTCTTAATTTCGTTTTTATGTGTTGAGATGTGGACTTGGATCAGGAGATGCTTGACAATGTCATGAGTGGGTAGGTTCATGATTGGTGATGAACACATGATAATATGAATGGGGAGGTTCATATTATGATGCTCTTGCGTGAGGATACGAGTGGGGAGGTTCGTATGTTCCGTGCTCACACTTGAAGACTACTGCAAGCGGGGAGGTTCATAGTTGTTGGATCACGTGTGTTGGACTATGGGTGGGGAGGTCCGTAGAGTTGGACTATGAGCGGGGAGGTTCGTAGAGGTTGGATCATGAGCAGACATGTTCGTGGAAGCATCATATATCTTAGGTCCATGGTCTAGTAATTGAATGAGTAAATGGATTAGTAGTTTCATTTGTATAATGAAACGATGATCTGAAATCATTGGGTATCGAGTGTTAAGATTTAAGCAATTTAGATGAAATAAAGTAGATTGGGGTGAATCTCTATTTTTTTATTTGTATAGTTGTATTGTTATGAGCTCACCCTTTTTGTGTGTGTTTGGGATGATGATCGTGTGACTTATCACACGAGATCAGATCATGTTCCAAGTGATATTGGGGACGCATAGAGACAGAGAGAGGGCTATCCTGAGAGTTTTATTATGAACTATTTATAATTATTTGATTTACCTTTGGTTTTTGGAACTTGTAATAAAATTTATGGATATGTTCATTTGCATTTAAGCGTGTCGAAAGATTCTCGCGCTTTGGGAAGAGTATTTTATGACTATTGAGTTTTATTTATATATTATTTCTTTTATTAAAGTAATTTTCAGCTAGGACATTACACAAAATTATAAAATTTAAAATTACAAAATTAAAAATTACAAAGATACATAATTATAAAATTATAAGGCTATAAAATTATGAAAGTTACAAAACTACCAAACTATAAAATTAAGAAATTACAAAATATGAAAATATAAAATTGGATATTATAAAAGTAAAGAATTATAATTATGAATTATAATTTAATATTTTATAATTTTATAATTTTATAATTTTATAATTTTATAATTTTATAATTTTATAATTTCATAATTTCATAATTTTATAATTTTATAATTTTATAATTTTATAATTTTATAATTTTATAATTTTATAATTTTATAATTTTATAATTTTATAATTTTATAATTTTATAATTTTATAATTT
>Ga0214542_1007086_pt1 | contig 19832 bp, 10 predicted proteins | sample CNSS1metaG_FD_160096 | JGI IMG/M metagenome (GOLD analysis project Ga0214542, IMG submission 160096) | Root nodule microbial communities from cowpea collected in UCLA plant growth center, Los Angeles, California, USA - CNSS1 | ecosystem: Host-associated > Plants > Roots > Nodule | place: USA...
AATATATATATATCTATATATATATATATATATATATATATATATATATATATATATATATATATTACATCCTAACATAAATATTTATGAAATATTTATCTTAATTGTGTACATCAATTAAACTTACACATATTCAAACACTTTATAAATACTTAATTATGCTAATTTTTAACGTGGTTGTATAAGTGTCTATCTATATTCATTTGCGTGGTCGTAAATTTACAACATTGATTAACTCTAAACATCCATTATAAACAACTAAGGCAGTTGTTTATAAAATTGGATGTAAACCAAAAATACAGAATAAATTGAATAGTCTGATTTAAAATTAATGTTTCTTTAAACTAGAGAATTTAAGTTATTCTTTATTTTTTTTATTTAAAACCAATTCTAAGTCATATCAAATTAGCGTCCACGTAGCGATGAGTTTGTAGATTCTGAATACCTGGTATAACATATAAGCCATCTATAACAAACATGGATAAAATAGCATCCAAGATCATTGACAAAACATGTCAGTGTCTACAGACACAAACGATTTGAATGGATTAGTTGGGACTTCAATTTATTAATGTGTGACTCTTTTTCCAGTTCACAAAAACTACAATGCCAAGAGGAAAACCCAAACATGTGTCTAGATTTTGCAGTGGTTGGCGTGTCAAATTCTTGCAACCCTTGATAAAAAATATGCAAACTTAGCAGAACACCCTCGATTTAGTTGAAGTTGAGCGAGCGAAAGCCAGCAAAATAATCAATTTCAGGATCTTGCAGTTCTATAACAGTGTATTTTTTCTGTAGCAAGTGAGAGAGAGTGTGAAAAAGTAAAGGATTTCTATATTAACCACCCTGCAGGTGTGAGACCAGAATGACGGATACAGGGAAGAAAGTGAGACACAAAGGTTTTGTTATCTTCGTGTTTTATTCAACTAACTGGTATAGAATATGATATAGGAAAAGTTTGCAAAAGAAGAATAAAAATGTAAAGTACAGGAAAAGGTAAAGGGGTAGTGGGGTTAGAAAATGATTACCTTATTTAGTTGAGAGAGGTTGATGCAGAAGGCAGAGAAAGGGTTGGTGGAGTTTCTGAACTATGTGTCTTCTTGTTACTCTCTTGCTATCGGAGATGAACATCTTGGATCGATTCATGGATGAGAGTGATGATATTTTATGTATCTGTATTCAGTGGCTTCACACAGATGGTTTTAAAGGGTTAGGATCTGAAAATACATGTTTGAATGGAACAATGTTATGTTTATGTTATTTATTCAACAACATTTTATACCATAAAACTCTGTTTTCTTTCTTCCTCCCACTCATTCATTGTTGAGTTGAGGTACCAATTTTTATGTAGGAATATCCTTTAGAATAATAAATGCGGGGTTGAAGGAGTTAGTGAGATTCGTCCTTCGGTAACGAATATGCGGTGGCTATACCTATACCCTTACCAATTGCAATTTGGACCTGGTTGCGCGCATATGGTCCACTACAATGCATAGTTTGGCCCATGGTCTCATAACCCACCCAGGCTTTTACTTCTTGCATCCTATAATTTCTTCACGCACTTCCTCAAATATCTTGAAATGACCATTTTGCTTCCAGAAAAGTGACTTTCAGATTATATATTCTGGAAAGTTTTTAAGACAAGTTTTCTGAAATCTTCGTAAAGAAATTTCTGGAATAGAATTTTGGGAATGAAGTTTTTCGGAATTTGATTGCTTGAATAGAATTTTCAGAACGTATGAAATTATGAAATGTATTTTAAAATAAAATTTTCAAATAAGATTTCCAAAATGAACTTTTCGAAAGTTATATAATGATTTTCAGGATGAATTTTCCAAAACATTTTTATATGAAATATGTTTTGAAAAAATATTTTCTAGAACACATGAAATATATTTAGGAAAAATCTTTATGGAATGAGTTTTCTTTCCTTATTTTCTCTTCTTCTTTTTTTCTTTTCTTGCAACATTCTCACACTCTCCTTCTTCCTTCCTCTGCAGCAGCATTGATGATACAGTAATAACATCAGTGATGATGTGGTAATAGTAACAGATGTTTAAGTTATTTATGTTATTGTGAAGGTGCAGTTAGTATTTAGGGATTGTAGGAAGCAATATCCCTCAACCCAAACCATCTACTTCGTAAATTTGCACATGTGAAACAAGCCCAAACAATTAAACGAAGTATAATCACTTGGATATAACGCTGCGAAGGCATTTTCAACGATTATCACAACCTTTTATTTTGTTTCACCATTGCAAGTTCAGAGTCGTAAGTAACAAATTATTTTTTATTCATAAGAAATGTTCAATAGTTAAACAACTCAGTCTCCTCTGAAAAAAAAAAACAGTTTTTTCATAAACTAAAAATAGCGTATACATAATTCACTTTGTATATTACTTACCTTTTTTCTTATTCTTGAACTGTTACCATTAATTAGTACTTTGGATTTCTTTATATTATTTCTATTTTTTCATTTTTTTATATTTTTTAAACTACATAACAGCTTAGTAGTCAACAAACCTTGTTCATCAATAGTTTTTTCCCTTTACTGACCCAAAAGTAAATCAAATCAAGTTATCTCACTTTAAAATAAATTGAATCAAAAGTTAACTGACCTTGAAATCTCTGCTGCATGTAATGATTTGGTGGTTCTTTTGGATTGACTATAAACACTGTAAGCCTATTAAAACATTGACCAACAAGACTACAACAAGCCATTTGAATAGTGAAGTGTGTATAATTAAGAAAAGTTTGGAAATTTAAAGTTAAAATGGGTGGATTAGAAAAGTTGATAAAACATAAGAAGCTTTAGAAAAGTTAGGAGACATGGCATGCAGAAAATAAGAACATACGTGGAAATCAATGCAAATATATTCTTTTACTTGTTTCATGCTTACAGAAAAGGATGTTTTCTGTACAAATCCCAATTTTCGCACGAATCTGTTTCAGGTTTAATGCTACTTTATTCGTTGGAACAGGAAATAGGTATCTTTTATGGTACAAGCAACTCTCTTTTTTTTTGTTGCCGTTTTACTTGCCAACATTTCTCGATATGTCAAAGGAGAATGGATGGAACCTATAGCTTTGACTACTTTGAACTGCATGCCTATGTAATTTAAATCAATTATGTTTTAATTATATTTCAATTTACCATTAACTTTTCTATAATAAAAATGTCCAAACATAAATTATGTTATTCTTAAATTAATTTTATACTAGGGACATTTTGCATGGTTAAACATTCAGATTTTTACCCCGGAGGTTGATTTGTACAGTGATTGATGAAACATCATAGTTTTGGGTGAAATCACACATCACCACAACCCGTGTCTACCAAACAACAAAGGTACCTAATAACGTGTATGTTTTGATAAATGATGCAGAATCCTACCAAGAATAGTGATACTGAAACTTAAATCAGATGGGGTGTCTAGCATGATGGTTTTGTTGTTTGATTAGAACTTGGAACTCATAAATGGTGGCATAGATAGATACATAGATAGATACATATATATTGAGACTTCATCACCATCATGTCTCTGCTACTCTTCAGACCTGCAACCCTGAGGAGGGTCCCCATTTTCTTTCCTCACATGTGAACTAACTCAGAGAATATAGATGCATATATATTTCATGTTTGTTGTTACTGAAATTTATGCGAATGCTTTTCCAGTAAAATAGTGATGGTATATAATATATATCACTATAGTTATTAAAATTTGTAGTAATAAATAATATTATATATTTGAAAAACTGGAACACGCATAAACTTTGTGTAAAGGGTTGACAGAACCATGCAGTGTACATTGAAGAGTACTGTCCAATGCAATTCAGCAATGGAAGAGAGGCCCCATAACGTAGCAGGTGAGTAGGTCTGCACTCTGCAGCCTAAAAATACAGCAAAAAAGTGAGCCCCGCCTGCAACATTGTTTCATTCAAATTATCTCATTTTTAATTTCTGTCACTAGATAGAGATTCATTAATGCAATGTTTAATCAAAGTGGATGTTTCTTAGAAAAATTTAAATTAAACGCATAAATATTTAAAGGAAAGTGCGAAAAATAATATATCTTCCCAGGTAATGTTGTCTGCTATGTTAGTCCATATATTTAGTTTAGTTGATGGGTCAGTTTTTTTCCCAAACAGGATGATGGATCAGTTTAGAAAAAAATGTTGATTAAAAACTAATAAACTTTATTTTTTCCAATAAAACTAGTCTAACATAAAGAATACATTTATATGACTTCTTTTTGGAGATAATAATTGTTCAAGAAAAATTTGGATAATTCGAATTAGTTATTTTCGAAAGTTTGATCTAATTTAGTATTTTATTTCTAGAAATACGATGATTTAGTCTTTTTAACCAAATTTTGTTAAATTTATTTGATATTTCAAATATGTTTTATGATAACATTTGAGTTTTGAGTTGTTTATATCGTTTGATACATATTCACTTCAATATTAACTAGAAAAATGATTTAAATGTCATTAATCACTAGAGACCCATAAAGATAGTTTAGATGCTATATGCGAGCTATGACCGCTCACATACACAAGGAAAAATAACTAACCAAGAGAAAAAAAAAATAACAAAAACTCAACCTACTCAAACAAATAAATTAATTTGATAGAAGCGGAGTACTCACCACAAGAATCACTCAAAGAATCTTCGATCTTCAAACAAGAAACAAATGAACTTAAGATTGAGAAATCTCAAGAGAGGTGAGAAAGTTCTAAAAAATTATCTATAAGAAGACTAAATATTTCTAAATAATCAAAATCTTTATAAAAGTTCTATTTATAATTTAACTTTTTAATATTAAAATAATCGGGTATAATTATTTTAAATATCAATACTAGAATACCATTGTTTAGGTCTTTACATTCACGCTCTCTCAAATAATAATAAAATAAATTTAATTTGTAAAGCAATTTTAAAATTATTTTTTACTCTCTTTCTTATTTAATTTTCTTTAAATTAACAATTTCTATTTTGAATACCTTTTGTCCATTTACTTTCTAACTCACTCGTTTATTGTTTACTCTTCCATACACAATGCCAATGCTGAAGGAAGTGTTTAACAACAATTTTTCAGTGTGTAGGGATTGGTTCGCAATGGTTTCATGTGTTAAATTTTATGAATTTTTTCAAGAGATTGATAAATAGTGACATTTTTTAGAATTTTAAATTTTTGTAACTTATCATCTTAGCCTGCTCGTATAGATATATATGAGCATGGTTCGATAAATTTAACTTAATATGAATTGTTGTCGTTAAAAGTTATAGTGTAGTGATTTATGTTTTATGATATTTTGTAGGTTTGTTGTAATATCATAAAATAAGAAGGCATAGTAGATAATGCAAAAACCATGTTGAATACTATGAATATATTTTTGTAGTCAAGATTTGCATATTTAAGGTACTAAATTGGGTGATATGTTAATATATATGATATAATTAAGTATTATGAAATAAGTTAGTAGATATGTCCTAATAAATATTGTTTTCTTGTATAGATTGGTTTTAATATATAAAGGTATATAAAAATTTATCTTGAATGTATGAAATATAACTATTGTAACTAGAAACATGAAAATATAACCAATACAACTAGAAACATGATGTATAAAGAAATATTTGAAAATTTATGAAACAAACACATAACATGGGATATATAATTATAATTTTTTTTCTATTTAAAAGATATTTATTTATTATTTATTTTTTTCTCAAACCTATTCTCTAAATTGCTTATTAAATAAAATACAAGTTGATGAACTTCATAAATCCTTACAAATTATTTATAATTTTTCCAGTCTCAATTATACGGTGGTAATTTCAAATCAAATATTTAAAAATTATCATTTATTACAATAATTTTTATACATGATTTTGCATATTATTGATAACGATTGAATTTATTTAAAAAGTTGAATTATTTATTATAAAAGATATTAAATTATTTACTACACTAATATATAATGATTTTTTATATAAATAATCCATTTATTCAATCACTTCCAAGCTCAACACATTGTATTATTATTCAATTTATTTTCGAAAAATATTTAATAATAATTTAGATTAACATATATATAATTTTTTAATAATATTTTATTATTCGTTATTATAATGACTATTGTTATTATTTTAATTAAAATATGAGATAGTTAATCAATTTATTATATATTATCAAAATTATTTTATTATTAAATATTAAATTTTGTTATAAAATAAAAATTCTTGCAGGTATAAGTACTAGTATAATTTCATTAACAATTTCACGTTAACTAGTACATAGGGTGGTAAAAACGGAAAGAAAAATTATTTTATTATTAAAAGGTATGTTCATGAGGTTTGAGAAATGAATAAAAAACCATGTTTAGGTTTGAATATGGATATATACTTTAAACTTAGATATTGATATTTGTAGCGAAGATTTGCTTACTAAAAGTACTAAATTTGATGATGTGTTAATATCTGAAATAAGAAATGCTTAAAATAAATATTAGGAAAGAAGTTAGTAGATATGCCTTAATAATTATCGATTTATTATATAAATTCATGTGAGTATATAAGGTGTATGCATGTGTATGCATGTGTATGTATGATGAATGCAGTATTGATTGAAGTAGGGATGATTTTGTTGTTATAATGAAAAAAAAAGAATATAACTGTCTAATTATATTACTAGTGTAAACACAATTATGTCTAATTATATTAGTAGTGTAAACACAATTATGTCTTAATAATTATCGTTTTATCATATAGATTTATGTGAGTATATAAAGGTGTATGCATGTGTATATATGATGAATGCATTGTTGATTATTGAACTAGGAATAATTTTGTTGTCATAATGAACAAAAAAAAATGTAACTGTTTTATTATATTACTAATGTAAATACGTATGTATGTATATATATATATATATATATATATATATATATATATATATATATATATATATATATATATTTGTATATAATATTATATTATTCGGTGATAATAAATAAAATACAATTTCTAATTAATAAAAGATAAATAAATAATTTTATAAAAATATGCAAAAATAATTATTAACTTTTAAAAATAAATAAATAACTATATTGTAAAGAATAAATTAAAAATAAATAATTTTAGACAAAAAAATATTTATTTATTGATAATTATAAATAAACATCAATTTTAGATATTTATCCTTTTTATTTGGTAACATTGTGACTATACTATAATTAATTAAGAATATACTGTATGAATCATCTCTTAAATAAATTTGTATAATTTTACACATTGTACATTTAAATAACATTTCGATAATTACAAGTTATGGATTCCAAATTTTGAAGAATTCAAAATTTCAAAATGAACCAAATATTCTAGACAGAATAAAATTGGTTTTTAAATATTTTTTAGGAACTTTTATGTATACAGGATGATATTTTAATGTCAGTACAGGATGACTATACTGAAAATAATAAGTCGTTATTACAATTTAAAGTGTTTATTTTAAATGAAAAATAATATACAGAGCATTAGTTTTATATCTTTGTTTACTTCAAGATATGTGTATATATTCTAAATTGTGAATTTAGTTTAATTATATAACTAGTTAAAAATAATAATTTATCAAAAACGTATTATATATATATATATATATATATATATATATTATTTTATATATTATAAGAAAATTTTTTATGATCAATTTTAGTGATTAAAATTTCTTAGTCAATATAATAATTAAGTTGAATACTAATTTATAAAATAAAAAATTATTAAATACTAAAATAATAATTATTATATATATTAAATTTTATTGATTTCTAAAATTTGCTACTAATATTTTAATCAAGAAAAATTGATCACTAGATAATGATTACAAAATTTTTGTTATTAAAGAATTTGATTTTTAAATTAATATTTAATTAATTAATCACTAATTTAATAAATAATTATAATTTATTATTTATAATAATAATTATTTATTAAATATTAATTTTTATTTAAACTGGTCATTGTATTAAATAATTATTAATCATTAAAATTAATTATTAATGAAATATTTTGGTTGTAGTGATATGATTAAGAACATGATAACCGAAGTTCAAATCTCAATGAAAAATAAGGTTTGGTCTTTTAATAGATTAAAGTGTAAATTTGTTGAGCCCAATTTTTGAAACTTGAATTCAAGTTGTAAAGGAATTTATTAGTCAAGTTTGACCCATTTATCAATGAAGTATAATTAAAAACTTTGAGTTTGATTTGTTAAAAGAGTATTAATTTAGTCATTTATATTTTAATTATTTTTTTATTACAACTTTTTTGTTTCTAATTCTACCATAATATATATATATATATATATATATATATATATATATTCTCAAGTCTATAATCTCATTTAAATGATTAAACTAAATTAAAAAATCAAGTTTATATTCTTAACTTGAAAAATAATTGAAAGTCGAACGTTATGTACACATTGATTACTGGTGGTGAATAAACAAAATAGTCAAGATTGCATATTTATATTACATCATGAAGTTGTTTTCATAAATGAAAATATAATTTATATGACAACATTTATTTATTTATTATAAATTTTAATTATGACATAATTTTTTATATTAACCTTTTTTAATTATACAAAAAAATCCTATTTAAATAACTTATTCAAAATATTAGTTTTATACAAGATTCAAATAAACTAACAAATAAATAAAGACACCTTCTAACATTTTAAAATATTTATACAATCAATATGTGAGTATATACTTATACTTTTGTATGGATGATTTAATAAAATATTTTAAATTAAATAAAAATATATATCCTTATTCTCATTTGAATTAACATATCTTCATTTCTTTGACAAAAGTTATAATCATTTTAAATTTTCCTTTCGCAAAATATTGTAAAAACAAAACTTGTAACAACTATTTACAAGTACAATATACACGTTTAACAAACAAATACATAATAATAAAAGTTAGCACAAAAAAATTAATTCAAAAATCAATTTTTACCTATTTTTATTGATTTTTTTTACAACAAGTACTAGTAGTGAAAACTACATAAAATGCTGTTTGTTTCTAGTTCTACAATGTATTTGGCAGTGTTAAATCTTTGTTTGATTTACTAGGTTGTTTAATATAATATAAAGTTACAAAAATGATTTATTTTTTTAAATCTATATATAACTATGGTCGATGATCTATTCATGACTATAAATTACAAGTTTTTCATGAGCAGTAATATATTATGTATTTTAGATTTCGATTGTTTTATAATATATATATATAGTTTAAACAGCATTATACATGTTTTAGAAAACAAAATAATGGTTTAATAAATAAGTAAATGAAGTTCGAAAACCGAAAATGAAATAAAAATATTTAAAAAAACTGTATGACTCACTATCCTCCCTCCAAACCTACTATGTTAGTCTTTCTGACTTGTCTCACATGGCATGACTCACCTGCAATCAACCAAAACAAAACCCACTCTTCACTTCTCTTCTCATTCTCTCCCTTCCATGGAACCCTTCAACTTCCTCAAATACTGGAAAGGTGCTGCCAATGCCACCCCAAACGACCCTTTCTTCGACTTGGAGTTGGCCTTGACCGACGAAGACGATTCCCAAGACGACACCAATGCAACTCAAAACGACGTCGACCACGACGACGACCAACATCATAGCCACCAATCAGAACCAGATTCCGACTCCGACTCCGACTCAGACTCAGAGAAAGAGTTCAACTTCACGCTTTCTCCTTCCGCTTCCTCCGACCACCCTACCATTTCCCTCTCTCCCTCTCACCATCTCCTCTTCAACGGAGACATTCTTCTCAACTCCCAACCCAACTCCAAGCCTCACTTCACTGCCTCCTTCTTTAAATCCGCCACCAAGCTCCGCGTCTTCATGCTGGGCCTCAAGAAGCCCAAGCCCAACGCCGGCGACAAACAGCCCAACACCCACCCCAAGAAGCCGCGCCACAGAAAGCTTTTCACCGTCAACTTCAAGGTCGAAGAGGTTCCCATCGTCTCCTTCTTCACCAGAGATAACAGCTCCAGAGCCAAACCCTCCAACACTCAAAACGCAGAGGAAACGGAACCCTCACACTCCCAGATTGAAGACAAGCGCTCAATGCCCAAGTATTTGAAGATGGTCAAGCCTCTCTACGTCAGAGTTTCTAAAAGGTACGCCGAAAAGCTCAGGTTTTCCGACCAGGTCGACGCCACTTCGCCGGACTCTGCGCCCCCGTGCTCTACCGCGCCGGAGAAATCTCCCACGGAGGCCGAGGGTTCTCCGACGGAGGGAGCCGCCCCCGCCAACGTGAAGGGGCAGAAACAGGGGAATGTTCCTCTGCCTGCTGGCCTGCGCAAGCATCTAGGCAAAGGTCGTGCGCCGCCGCCGCCGTTTGAGTCTTCGAAACGGCGTGATGATTCGCTGTTGCAGCAGCATGATTGGATTCAGGGTGCTATTTTGCATTGTAAGAGGTCCTTCAATGCTGCTTCTACTGGTAAATTACTATTTTGTTTTCTTTTCCCCTTTGTGGGACCATTTTTATTTTTTATCATTATTGAAAACTGGTAAAAATGCACTCTATTTTTTTTTTCTGCAGTATAAGAATAGATAGAAAAAAGAGGTAAAGAAAGAGTAAAAAATTGTCGTAAGTGCCAAATAATTGTCGTAAGTTGATTCACATATATAACCCTCTGTTATAAGTTATGGTTAGAAGTTGATTTCTGGAATTGTATATGTTGCATAACACTTGTTCAGAAATCATCTGTATTCGGAAGATAAACATAAGAAAGAGAAGTTTGAGATCGATAATAGTGACAACAAACAAGTCATTATTATCACAACAATGTTTAATATTTAAATGTAATCACTTTTTAGTGTTTTAATATCATCTTTAATGAAAATCAAAGTTTTATCGGTGACCCTTTTAGAAGGTGTGAACATGGTTAAAATAAGATTTAGACTTTTATCAGAAAACTTATAAGGAATTTTATAGAGTTTGTAGAGTTTGATTTGAATTTATTGATGGACTTTGTGGATGGTTTATATATGCAGAATGCGAGAGTTCTGAGCAGCCACGATCTGCGAGCGATCCATTGGGCGACGTATCTGGTGAGTTATCGGAAAAATGTACGACCGAGAAGTGCCTTTGAGACATGTTATAATGAATAGCAGGTGGTGTTTTGGGTAGGTTGGGTCGGTTTTCGTAGTAATTTATGCATGCGTATTTATGTATGTATGTATATTGTAAAGGTGTTGTTTCTGAGAGAGTGAAAGAGGAATGAGATGTTTTGATAAATTGATGTGTATGGTACCTAGCACAGGCACCCCTTTTGAATGAACAGTGTAATAGAAGTAGGTCTGGTGAAAAATTAGGTTTACGTGGTGGAAATAATGGTTGTGTTGGATTGGAGGTAGGAGGTTGTTCTCGGGAACCTGGGTGGATTAAAGAAAAAGAAGAAGGAAGAAAAATGTGGTTGAATTAATAATGATTGGTGTGTAGGTATGATAAAGTTAAGGGGGAGGAGGGAAAGATGGGGACATAAGCAGTGAAAGTGAGATCTTGTTTTGGGTGAAGGGAAGGAAAGGTGTTGTTGACTGAGACAGAAGTGAGTAATTAATGTGTAACACCAAAAATGAGAGTGAAAGGGACAAGTAAAGAGATGAGAAGAGGGTGTGGAAGAAGAAGGATCTTTCTTTGATTTGAGCGTGCATGCTATGCTGTGGCATGCTCCAACGTATCTGATGCCTTTCAGGTATCGGAATGGGTGAAGCTCTGTCTCTTCTGGTTTTCGGAATCATGTCTGCTTTGGATTATCTAACTCATCATTCAATTTACTCCTCCCAATCACACTCATAAATGCCTTTTCTATTTTAAATCACAAATCTTAGCAACACTGTCTAAAAGCTATCTTGTTAGCATCTTAATATTTATTCACAGTTTTAATAATTGCTTTAGAACTTTATTTTAACCATTTCTGTATAAAAAATCATTCACTTTAATAAAACAGTGTGAAACTCTCAAAATAGAAAAATACTACAACTTTATTTATGTTAAAATGATTTCCTTAGTCTTATAAGTACGTCCTGAGGTTATTAACAATTATTGAAATGCAAGTATTAAATTCATGATACATTTCTTTATTGGTTAGAAAGAGAATGAACAATTAAATTTACTACAGTAAATTTTCACTATTATAATAACTCCCCCATTACAGCGCATTCTTTCCAGTCGCACGAGACAATAAGATCTCGGTAACCATCAAAGTAACAACTCGTCAAAACACTAAAGATTGACTTGGAAAAGTACAAAGGAAGATGAGATAAATCTTGGTTCAATATGAAAATAATGCAAAACCAGTTATTGTCACAGCCAATAACACTCTAATCTCAAGCTCTTCTACTTCTTTGCCTGTGATTTACTCCAACTTGTTCTATGTCTTTCATGCTTGATTTTAGTAAATCATTCTATTTTCTTATTATATTATTATAATTTTTTTTTTTAATTTCTTCGTTATTTTGAACGCTGTCAATTTAGTTTAATTTTATAAAAATTCTTATAAGCATATCGGTTGAATTCATTAAATTTAGTAATTTAATTAATAATAACAATTTGTCAAAACGTATACCTTTTAATTATTGAAATTAGATCCTCGTAATCTCTTTTAATATACAGATGAAAGTATCGCCGTTAAAAAGACATTTGTTTTAAAAAACTAATGAACACAAGAAGTAATCTGAAAAAACAAAAACTTATTTACCACAGGATTAAGAGATTAAGAGAGGTTGTTTGTAGAAAACTCAAATCATATATCCATGATCAGATACAATTAAAGTGCGGAAAATTCAGCGGTAGATGAAACATCTCTGATGCAAAACAACCTACAAACACTTGCTATTTTCCACTACATGACGCAAAACTGCTATCATCATCCTAACAAATTTCACAAAGTATTAACATTAAAACCAACCTAAATATTAACGTTTCCAAGACAATTGCCACCATTTGTAATCAACCCAGTGGTGATGTTGTATGTGATTGTGCAATTCATCTCAACCACAACTTTCCTCGGAAAAATGTTAAATATCTTGACCTTACCATCAATCCTGGTATAGCTGCTGATATTCAAAGCCTGATCCTTTAGATCAGTATCGAAATTTGGATTCGCCAGAAGCTTCTTTGCCATAATCTCCATGGTGGTGTTGACCCTTATGGTTCTTCTGGCCTTGGCTTTCCCCGACGGAGATTCACCATCACCTATTCCCTCCCCATTATAGTAAACATCGGTGCTGGCGTTTCCAAACTTGAAGGTAAAAACGTTTGGATTCTTCACAGATATATCGGCAAGAATTGTAACGTTGTCAGTAGCACCGTTGGCGAAAGTTCCATTGATAAGGGTAACCCCGTTCATCCTCACCTCGGGGTCTTTGACATTGTAAACGGTGAAGCCCAAGACCAGTACTATGACCACAAGAACCACAACAATTGCAGTGGCACAACCGCAGCACAGGATAAACTTTCTTAGTCGAATGTTTTTTCTGTGTGTGAATGAGTAGTCTTGATCTTCTTGTGAGTTGAAGTGGGATGAAGATATGAATGGAGCCAAGGGCTTGATCTGCTGATCAGGACTCTGCTGAGCCATGCTGATTTGTGATGGTAGTGGGAATTTAGCTTAGTATGAGATGGTTTTCTTGCTACTATACATTATGGCTTATTAACAAATGGGTGGTGGGTACTTAGATCATTTTCCAATATGAAATGTCTTCAAAATTGTTGATTCTACGTTGATAGCGATAACTCTGTCTTCTGCACCTGCGATATAATTGACAAGAGAAATTTAGTTATTAAATATAACATTTTCTTTTTGTCTTGAATACTAATCAAATGTTGTTGTTTAGGTATATATATATGATCAGATGTTGGTGTTCGATCTCCACATCTGATAAGAGAGAGTGACCCCATGAATAAATATTAGTATTTTTGTGCAATTAATTTTAAGTTTTTGGTTGAAAATCTTGTATTGATCAGAAATGGTAAAGAAAAAAAAAAGGTTCTTTGTCTTGACCTTAAGGTATTGAGAATTAAGGAATTGCGGTTGATGTTTTCCTGAACGCGTTTCCAGTATTTGCACGGCTTGACCGTTGACTAAATGGGAAATTACTTAAATTAAAGGCAAAGAATGATTAAATGTTACTTGATTTATGGATTAAAAAATGGAGATGATGATTCAACAGTAGTGACTTTGAAGGATTCTAGAAATAGGAGTGAGGGAAAAGACAGATCCGGCCTCATTAGAAGGAATATGAAATGCAGCAGTGCAGAGTATTGGATCAGCGAATGCGTTGTAACAAACTAAAAAATTAGGCCAGTTTCATTCCACTACCTTGTCGATTTTCGCCGTGGAGAATGTGGCAATTAAATACGTTTTTGATTTGGTCATGAAGACCCAGTTTAGCTTTTGGAAAATAATTTTAACTCTTTTTTGACGTGGAAGTTAATTAATATTCAAGTCATCAAACTCAATCCACAGGATTCTAATGTTGGCAGTCCCCATCATTTTATCCATCTGATTTCCCTTACATGGTGAATCGGTCAAAGAGATATCATAAATCCTTCTTCACAGAACCATTTTCATTTGCTTATTTTCCTTTTCCCTTCCATTTGACAAAAACGGTGGCACTCAACCATTTTGGTTCTTTGGTCTTGCATTTTACATAAGACCTAATAGCTAGGGCTATTTTTATCTGTTGTGCATTTACTGTATCATACGGATGTTGGATCTAAATAAAAATGTATTCATACTCTAGATCCTCTCGATGCGCCGCGCCATCTGCTCTCAATTGCTTCACCATATATAATAAGAGTAACAATACACCACAAAGAACTTTAATGACGTGTTTGAATTTATTTTATATTCATAAATTCTGGCATGCAAATAAGAAAATAAACAACCAATAACTCTTAGTATACGTTAAGTTTTCGTATAGAAAAAAAAATAGTAAATTGTGATGAAAAATTTTGTATATTTCAAATGGCGCATAAAGTTGTCTATTTACAACTTCATTTCAGCTGACAGTGCACAAACCCCTTCTCCTTTATGCAGAAGAGCTTAAGCATCTGGACTTTATTTGCACAACTTTTTTTCCTTTTCAAACGAGGATTCGAGTAGCATTTATTGACGACGTGTTTAAACCATTTCAAAGTATTTGCCGAAAAAATAACCCAAATGGAACCTTACTGAAGAAATTTTCAAATGAAAAGCCAGCTTGGAACCAAATTCTTAACATTAATATACTCTTGATCTGGTTTGTAAACTATGAGCGGATAGTTTTAATATGCATTGACTAGACGAGCACCAAAAAATTTCATGGTGGCTCAATAGTTGAAGTCGCGTTCACACACCAATAGTTTTACTGCATGTATATAATCAAATAAATAAATAAAGGCTAAAGCTATTGGTGACTTTGAAAAAGGAAAACACTATACCAGTTTCATTTACAATAGATATGTATAATCCCCCTCTCCCCGTTAGGATCCAAGCAGAAGCAGAGGTGAGTCATTTGCCTCGCTCTGAGTTCTCGAGAATTCCTGGAATCCCCTGGAAGGAAAAATGAGAAAGTTACTCTTAAAAAGGTATCCCACCCATATTCTTTAATCCCTTTACCTCCTATCATCTTTTTCAAAAATGTCCATATCCAATTCACTGTGGATCTATCTGCCAACAGTCGATGTGGCTCCACAATCAGGTCAGCATCTCCAACGTAGTTGTATCGCACTCTAGGTGGTGGACGGTACCACTGCGCTTATCTCTTTAATTATGTGGCCACATGTATACTGAAATGCAAAGCAATCTTGCTGGCTCTATGTACAATGCTTCACATCTATACAAAAAGGTTTTACTTGTTGAATATAATCATATAATATGACCACGCCAAGTTACTAAAATGACGGGTTTAAGTTGTGATGTGACCCTGTTAACTTTAAGTACAGTTGGGAGTGCTCAGTCCAAATTCTTTAAAAGTGCTCCTTGTGGAACTCAAATTTTGTTGGACCCTTTTCATTGAACTCGAAGCAGAGCTTGCTGAGTTCTTTGGCCAAAACCGGTGCACCGCAATAAAATACCCCTGATCCGAATCATGATAACCATAATGTCAGTGAAGGAAGAAAATAAAAGGAAGGAAGAAAAGAATATTTTTGGGATAAGTGTATAAAAGAAGATAAAAAAGTGAGACATATAAATAAAACTGTGTAAATATCTAAGACTTTCTTGATGTGTTCAAATGATGATATTGAAAAAAGGGGGTTGAAAAAAGTCTACCGCTACCAAAATATGCTTGGTTGAGACTAACTGACCTATTCTTCCATTATAATGCTTGGAGCACATTTTATTGAAAACCTTCTTCCAGTTGGGCCTAGCAAAATGAGTTCGCACCTGGTAGTAGGAATTCGAAGAAGCAAGCGAGGTTTTAAAATGGGGCTAAATGCTAACCATAGCGTATAATACATAAAAATAATGAAACGCGAAGGCTTACTCTAGTCCCAGAAACAATGTCAACTCCGTTTTTGGCATGGTTGAGTGCTTGTACCATGGTGATGAGGGCGGATCTAGCATCCCCTTCCTCGTATACGCTAGTCAAGTAGTTGTGCATCTCAATGACACCCTGAAATCCAAATTTGATGTTCAATATTAACCATTGCGAAAAATTATTATTCATCTTTGTGGCAGGGACAAGGAATACTAAAAATTATTCGGGAGGAAGTATAAATAAGAATTAAATCTTCTGCAAAGACTAAATACCCTTTGATCAAGCTCTGCTACTTCATTCATGACTCCTTTGAACCAATCAAAAGAACCCTGCTCTCTTGTAACCCAGTAAAAATAAGCGTTGGTGGTCTTCAGTGTTTTCTTCCGTTTTGGCGCAATTTTATTATGAGATGGTGAGTCAGTAGTACTCCCAACACTAAGGTCTGATCCTCTACTTATATCAGAGATTGAGTCCTGAATAAAAGTAACCCTGAATGTTATATTTTGTGGTACTGAATTTTTATACAGATGTTCATATAATATTCATGAGCATAACAATTTGTATGCAATACATAACATGAATATGTAACAACTTTGTTGTATTAATGTTCATTAACTAATACTATGTACCGCTGGAACTCACCGCCATTTCCTCCATTTTGATGATGTTGTTAAGAAGATCTTTTAGAATGCTGATGAAAGGCGTTGCTCCTATCCCGAGACCGACTAGTAACAAAACATCATATTTTTTATAATCTTGTGCCGGTGCACCGTAAGGTCCATCGATCTTTAACTTCGGCAAACTGTATCAATGGTTAACAAGTTTTAGCTTGGAATTATGTATAAATTGTTTGCCCCTACTACCCCATGACCGAAAATAAGAAATCAACAACAGAAAATGGCAAGCGCAACATGTACCTTTTCTTAGTGGTTTCATCAGCCCTGAGAAGCCCACTCTTCCCAGATACAGGAGGCTCACAGGCCTCAGAGAACACCCTTTTAAGCTCCTGTGTCCAATCACCCAGTTGCCGAATATGAACACTCAGGTAATCGTCGCCAGGGGCTGAGGTAATAGAAAACGGATGCCTGACACATAAAATATTGCCCCATGTTACTGTTAGATACCGATACTTGTTGTGCAAAAATTTCCCAAGTTTCACTGAGAAACAAAATCGAGACTCCCAATAGCTCATAAACTGTGATATCAGTTTACTTTTCCCTTCTTTTCTAATTCAATATGCCTGATCATCGGGGGCAAAAGTACTACCGGTTCGATCTCTATTTTATGGATACTAAAAATGCAGAGGAAAGTTATTTTTCCAAACTCCGTATCGTTTTCCATATTTCTTTCTACAACAGAGTACACATACTACAAACAGTGTCTCAATTATGAAGCATGATGAAAATGGTAAAATCGCTACGTGAAACATATTTTGTTTAAATTGAAATGCGACTTACCATTCAAACGGAGAAACGGCAGGACACTGCACAAACATGTATTGTCCGCTCTTGTAACGAAATTGAGGAGGCTTAGACATTTGCAATGTGAGAACATTTCCAGGATATATGGCAACCTAAATATTTTTCATTAAAAAAAAAAAGAAATAGGGAGAAAAAGATGTTAGCATGCTATATGACTCTAATTTATATGAAGTCATAGAGTTAGAGTAGTTTTTTAGATTTGGAAGTTCCTGGCAGTTTTTAGTTTACTTGTTATGACTCTAGAGTCTGGATGCTCACAATTAGGCCAGGCCAATTGTACTCATGAGTAGTTCAGACAAGTAATAAAACCATGTTTGCTGATAAAAAATAAAATAAAACCATGATTGTAATGAAGTCGAAACTACATTTAGAGCCTAACTATTGGTTCACTTAATCAGCTAACCTTTCCAAGACGAACTGTATACAGACCAGAACGAAATAGTCTGAGTATTCTTTCGGACGTATAAAGTAAAACTGGAACCGCAAGATACATCCATGTCTGCAAACGGGAACCAGAACGTAAGTGACTAATTAATGCACGAGGTAATTACCGGTAAACAAAGCATTTGAAAGATATCCTAAATAATTGAAATATGATACTAAAAATTGTATACCGTTTTAAGGTACCATTTATGCACGAGGTAAAGTTTTGTTCCGTGGATTATAAGAAGGACGTAGACGATGACAAACAGATGATGTGAATACCAGAAGGCATTGAAGCCAGTGAGCCTACTAAATGGTTTAGGCAGCTTAATGAGATTTCTCCGGAACCATTTGGTTGCAAGTGTAAATGCTATTATCATAAGAATCACCATCAAAATTCCAGTCACACCCTCGACGCCTTTAGCTAGGTCTCCGTAACTGGGTTTATGATGCCCAAATACACCTTTCAAATACGTCTCATAATTGTCTTCAGACGTACTTACAAGTCTTGGAAAATCACAAGCAAGGTGATCTCCGGCATGAAGTATAATACCAATCACGATGGCCCCAGCAATTGTCTGTAAGAATCAGTAAGTAAAACTGGAAATCATATAAGAATCAATAAGTAAAACTGGAAATCATTTACCGAACTATGTCACTGAACATAAATTTATTAATTAAGTTTCTGATATCCTTTTATTTATAGCAGATTTTTTTTTTTAATTTTGCACTTTAACTTTTTATGTATGATCATTACATTTTTAAAATAATTTAATATAAGCTTTAATATTATTTCCGTATTAAATTATAAAAATATATGTATTTATTGATTTAAGAAAAATTATGTTACATGTAGAATTTAATGTTTTTCTTTAAATATAAAATGAAAAATTATATTTTCACTCTTATTTTTTACTTTGATCTTTGACTATTTAATGTTGAAGTAAATCAGTAGATGATCCACATACTCAGGAAGTAAAGAATGAAAATAAAAAAAATGGAAATTATATTATTATTGTTCATATGAAATAAATTTATTGATTTAAGTGTGGTTATTAATCAAATATGTTAGTCAGCAATACAAAATTTAAAATAAATAAAATTTAAATACCATTAAATGCAATTGAAATACAATTAAAACATATTTAAAACATTTATTTTTTATATGCATGCTTTAACTCATGTTTTATGATAATTGTCCATTGTTTTCCCTTTATACCTAAGAGAGGGTAACCATTAATTTTACACTGGTTATTACATGTTTTATATTTACAAAGAATGTACGAGAAATATCTTACAAGTAGAAAAAAAAAAGGAACAAATATGATGTTCATCAAAATATAAACTTGAAATTACAGTTATCATATATATA
>Ga0214542_1007087_pt1 | contig 19830 bp, 3 predicted proteins | sample CNSS1metaG_FD_160096 | JGI IMG/M metagenome (GOLD analysis project Ga0214542, IMG submission 160096) | Root nodule microbial communities from cowpea collected in UCLA plant growth center, Los Angeles, California, USA - CNSS1 | ecosystem: Host-associated > Plants > Roots > Nodule | place: USA...
ACCCAGAAAGGATATAAAATCAAATAGTAAATACAAAATATTACATCATAAAGAGTAATGAATAATATGATTATCAATCATATGAGTAATTGTATAAATCAATGGACGACCATTAATTCATAACATTATTCATATAGTTTTTAAAATAATTATTATAAAAGTTTTTAAAAAAAATATTGTATTGTATTATATGTAACATTTTCTGTAACTAAAATTTACTGAGAATCTATTTAGTAATCATTTGTTCCTATATAATATTTTATTTACTAAAATAAAAATATTTACTATGCTTTAATTCAATTTTAATGAAAAAATATATTATCTAGAATTTCAACAATAACAGATGAAAATAAACATTTTTTTATTAAAAAAGGAAAATCATAGAGAATAAAACATGTAAACTGAAAAAACGGTTACTTCTAGAATGAACCTATTAAATAGTGCTAAATTAGGGTTTAATGTGACAATCAAAAACTTGTGTTTCGCACTTTCTTTCTCGTTGACTTGGAAGAGCGCATGGGAAACCGGTGGACCCGCCTACAGCAGAGTCCTATCCTATCTTCCAGAACTCAACACCGTCACCGCTCTCGTATTCCAATCTAAACAAATTTCAATAAATTAATTAATTAGTTTCCCATTTCATCTTCTTCTTAATTTTTTTTTCTGTTCTTCTAGACTTCCAGAAAAAAAAAAATCCCAATTTTGACTTTTTAGGTGCTTTTGAAATTTTCTGATAAATTACAATGCATGTCGAGAGGTATTTGCCAAATGTCAAGTGTTAGTTGTAACAAAAGAAAATTTATATACAATATTAAACATTATATTTTTAATAAATATATTTACGTGATATATTTTGGATTTTGAATTGGATATAATTTAATTCAAGGAATGTTGATTTGAGAGAGAATACTTTAAATTAAAAATATAGCCTAATTTTCACTTTTATTTTAGTTTCAATACGGAATATATTTTGTATTCATTCATGTTTTATTTTTCTTCTCTTTATCATAATTCTTTAATTAATTCCTCGTTTATTACCAAAACTGTACTTACCTAAACACACATCGTTTCACAAAAAGAAAATACCATTGAAAATTCATGTATTTTATAGTATTTTACGTCATTAATTAATTTATTCATTAAACTAGCTTAATTAACAATCTTATGTTAAGTATTTTCTTATTTAGTTTTGTCAAATATAGATTAAGTTATTATGTTGAAAAAGGGAGGAGAAAAGTACAATATGTTAAAATATATATAATTTATCTATTAAAATTTCAAATGTTTCCCTTCATGCTCACCATATATTAGTTGAATTGGCACTAGGGTTTTCATGATTTCTTAATTAGTATTACAAAATGTTCTAGATTGCCGTAATGCGTATGAAATTCTCATTGTTCTAGATAGAATGACAAAAGCACAAAATTGTTATGAGAAGGTCAAAAGCTAAAAATTCCAATTCTATTATATATATAACATGCATGAAGCAAACGTGCAAAGTTCAAAATCAATTTATTCAAATCAAAAGATAATGGACCTAAATCATCGTAATTTCTTTATTGGAAAAAGAAAAAGCGAAAGAATGAAGAGAAAAGAAGATGAATGGTAACGAAAGAGAGAGCATGAGAAAATGGTGGTTAGAATTTGATGAAGCAAATTTTGCGTTGACTTTGGTGGCATGTACGTGGGAAACTGTTGACCACTCATGCTGTAGAGAACCAAGTCTAGGTTCCAGAACATTTCCTCTTCATGAGTTCATCAATCACTGTCACTTGTTGCAGTTTATAATCTCATAAGTTAAAACATTTTGGTATTGCCACGTTGTAACGCAATTTTAGTTTTCAAATTCTTCTAAAAAATCTCACTTTTGACCTATATTTATATTCCAAGAAAATTGAAGAGATACGGAAGAGTATATTTTAAGAAAAAAAGAAATGCAAAAAAAAAAGTTAAGATTTTTTTTATTTGAATAGTTAAGATTTTTTTATTTGAATGATTAAATTATTATTTTTCTTATTGGTGATTTTCTAGGATTCTCACATTTAGAATTTTTCATTCATATTTTACTTGTCTAGATTAATAACTAGATGGATAAACTATGGTCAATCTATAGAAAAGATTAACAATGTAATTCAAAATTTTAAAAGTTTTATCTTTGAGATATCGTCTATTTAGAGCATGAAATTTCATTATGATTTTATTCTTACAAAACACATTAAAAGATGAAATGAATATTTAAATTATATTAAATCTCGTTTTTTGTGTGGTGTAAAATTATTGGGTGTCCCAAAAAAATTCTATATTCTTATATGATATTTAGATTTACATTTATATTTTTAACGCTTTTCTATTTTATTTTCTAATGAGAGAAGAAATTATGAAAAAATTAATATTTATGTAATTCTTTATTCCATTTCTTATTGATCAAATCATTTGAAAAATTTGTTGTATGTGTTTGAGGTATTTCCTTTCTTATTGATGTTTTTAGTATCAAAGAGAGTATAACTTAGCAACCCATATAGCACCTCCATGGAAAATAATTTTTTTAACAACTAAATTTTGACAACTTTCTATTATAATTTAATGTGTCATTTTTTAAGAGGTATTTCATTTTCTATTTTTTCATATTTTTAAACCAATTAAAAAATGATATATCATATTGTAAGAGAAAATTATTAAAATTTAGTTGTTAACATATCATTATCCCACCTTCATACCATATTGGTTCTCATAGGAATTGATATAGTATATTCTAATTTTAGGTCATCGTTTTACTTCTTTTCCATGGTTATAATGTTTTCGTTCTTCCTTTTTCTTTGTTCATACAAAAAATTCATCTCCTATCATAATTATCTAGGAAGCTTCCACATTCACAAGAAACTTGAAGACATCATATTCTTTTATAAATAGAAAACTTCAAAAGACTATTAAGATTTTTTATATTGTATAGAACAATTCATAATGAGAAAGATATCATACATTTTATATAGAAAACTTCAAAAGACTCTTAGAATTATTATATAAAGCAGAAAAATTCATAATGGGTTCATTGCACAAAGTACTTATTCTCCACATTAGAGATCTCAGAAGAATTTCTTAAAATCCTTTTTTTTAGTCTCCATGGTACTTGTTGTGGTCCCCACAATATTACATATCATTTTTAAGAAAACTCATAGCTAATGATATATTTCATAGAGTTGAAAATGTATATTCATATTCCGTGATATTCTGTGTATTTGATTGTTGATCTACTAATGATGATGCTATTGCTTTCCATGTACTCGTGTTTCCTTTTAAGAAAACATTCTTAATAGTTAAAAACAAGTTATCTTTAAAACAAATAAAATATCAAAAAAGCAATATTTGGTCTTCACCTTCCGGAAAGTGGCTTGCAACGTGCTACCTAATTGCCCCTTTATAGTTGTAATCATAATTAGGTGAAAGAAAAAAATAATAATAAGTTTTTCATTTTATCGTAACTGATTTCGATCATCAGTTATTCGTAGCTATATTGTAGTTTCCGTTCCGTATATAATTTTAGCTGAGTGTAAGACTTTTTCTTTTCTAACTTAGAGAATTAGTTCAAATAAATGGATAATGAAATATTATTTTGAAAAGAAAACATAAATAAATTTAAAATATTTCATTTTTTACTTATTATAAAACACCACACTTTTAAATTTCAGTGCCTATATTTATCTTTTAATTCAATTGAGTTTCATTTTTCTTTTAAATTAAGCAATTCTCCCGCTTTCATATGTGACTAAATTAGTATTAAACCTAATATTAAAATTAATTTTACTTTTTAATTTAAATTTAAACAAAATAAATATTTTAAAATTATACCTTTTTTTTAAATTTGATCAAAATGTCCAGTCTTATCTAACAATCAAGTTCGTTATTTACTACAAGGACTAACTCACTATTTAAAAATAACAAAAACAAAATATAAAAAATGTAAATGTAAAGTTCTTATTGTCATTTTTAAATTTTTAAATTAATTTTCATATGAAATTTAAATCAAATTGTAAAACATTTTACATCTTATAACTTAATTTGTGTACTTAAATCGATTCTCTAAATTACATAATATTTATAATAATAAAATAAGTTGTGTAATTTATTTACTTTTATTGGTAAGTAAATTGAATTCAATTATATTTTAGAGAGAAACAACGTTACTTTATTTAAAAGAAATATGAGACTCATTTGAGTCAAGAAAATAAATATAGAGACTGAATTGAATAAAAGACAATGACACTTTACATTAACATTTGACATTGCAGCACCGACATTATCGTCAAGTGTATAGATACGACCTTGACACCTAAAAAAAAAGATAAAAAAATGGAATAAACTAAATAAAATAAAAAAAATACTACAAATTGACAAGTGATATTTACAAAAATGATATTGCAACATAAATATTTACAAAAAGTGATATTTTCGATTATACAAAGCCAAAAGTTTTTTTTTAACCAAAATTAGAATTTAATTAAAGAAAAAATAACATAATTAAATTGAATAAAAATAACAAAAGTAAGAATTAAAATAGTATTTTAAATTTTATTTTATATATATTCTTCTTAGATTTCTCTTAATCAAATAAATGCAATGTTCACATTTTCGTTCTTATTTTTTATCTTTTATCTTTTCCGTAAATAAAATAAAAGTAATATTACAATAAAATGTCTCATTAACGACTAATTTTAGTCAACAAAAGTTGTTATTCACTTTAGTGTGACCAATTTAGATACCAATTTACAAAATAAAAAATTACTAATTACTAAAATAGTTATTATTATAAATAAAAAATTATAATTGGTCGCTAAATTTATAATTTACTTTATTTTCATGCAAAACAGCACAAAATACATTAATTTCCACTTTTTCTATCTTAATCACTACCTCGTTTTGTAATTATGTAAAATTAGGACAATTCTAATGATTTTCATATTGGTTTAGTGCAAGATAAGTGTGCAAATGATATGCAATTTAACTAATAATTCACACTTATCACTCACTCAAGCAAGAAAATCATTGGAATTATTTTTGCTTATGTTAAATTTTAGCTCAAGCGACAATTATGTCGCTCAAGCAAGAGCCCCTGTCACCCAGGCAAGAATCTGTCAACCATGCGAGAACGCTCTGGAGTCTTATTTTAGTTTCTATAAACCATCTCGCTTAAGTGACAAGGATCTCGGCCAAGCAAAACTTGTGCTATTTTAATTTCTTATTTTACCATGTGATTTATTGTGATAATTATGAAATATGATGTAAGAGGCTATGAATGAAAGATGTTGGTATGTTGAGAATTAACTTGATGTGCTTTGCATGAAACATGATTGATTCTGAGATAACATGTGGAAGATATAAGGGAATGTCAAGGAGAAATTTTTTTGGTTGTGATATAATGTACCTAATTATTTATTGATTCAAGTAAAGTTACATCCTGACACTCTAAATGATCATTCAGACTCATATAGAGTAGAATGATTCATGTGGTGAGAGTAACATGAGGTCCAAGTCTAAGACAGGATAATGACCTTAGATGATGATGATGAAGTAACCTTGTGTGTGGTAGGATGAAACCCATTGACAATGGTTTTGCAAAATAGTAGAGGCCACCACAAGTGCAAGTTTGCAATGAATCTAATTTCATTACATGTATTCAGATAATTGAGTTAGAGTGTCATTTATGCTTATTAATACATGTGACTTGTGTTGAGATAACTTGATTATTATTTGTTCACTTTAAATTCACTAGCTTACCATTCTCATTGTGTATTTGTTATCTTGCTTGCCTTTTTCTTTTGCTATGATTACCATAACTTGGTGTGAGCAAATGAGGAGACTCCTATTGATTTTGATCAGGTGGAGGGAGACGTTGCGATTTAGATTAAATGTTGTAGATAGTTCTCTTTCATCACATCCTTTTAAAAAGTTCTGGTGTTTATATTTCTAGCTTGTTCTTTGGGTTATTTTGTGCCTTAGATATCATGTATATTTTTGTATTTTGGGATGATTGTAATAGTTAAATCTAGTTTACTTTTTTTTCGCTTGCTCGATTATATTCAAGCATGTCATGTTTTATTTAATAGTATTTTCTATTAGATGGGATGTTACATTTTTTATATTAGGGCCTTTGCTCCTTAGAAACATGTAGGTTTGTGCGTGTTAAGCTCCCGTTGTTGTTCTTTGTTGTTTGTTAGGTAAGTTCTTAGCCTTTTTGAGTTGGATTAATTGTTTTCCTCCTGTGAGCAAAGTTATGGCACCTAGGTCACCTCTTCCACCACCTCCAACACTAAACATGCTTGATGTAGCTAGGACGATAGAAACTATAGTTGCAACTTTAACTCAACAGAGTGCTACCATGATGTAGTAACATCAAGCGTCGATACAACGACAAGAAGCATCCATCCAGCAACAATAGTTGGTCACATTTAAGAAAATAACTAAATTTGGTCACACTTTATCATCCATTTTTTTTACATACTCATTTATACAATCACATCTAATAATAAAATCACATTTTTATAATATTCATGAATAATTGCATAAAGGTCTTCGACTCATCCTCTTCTAATTGCAGAGTTGAGTTCCTTTCAAATAAAGTAATATTATTTATATACACTTATTTTATCTTACAAAATACACATTTTTATCATTCACAGTTTTTATTCTTTTACTATTTTTCTACAAATTACCCAATATTATTTTAAATAGTAATAATTTTTATTAGAAAATTACACTAATTTATCCATCAAACATTTTTCATTTACTATAATATCTGTGTTATTTTTTTTCTCTACTCTGTTATCTTCATAACGATCTCAGACTAATGCTAAAAAAGAAATTGACATGTATTTCTTTCTTTTAAGAATTGAATTTAACTAAATTTTACAAAACTAATTTATAAAATGAAGTTATATTTATTTATATACAGTAAATTCGACATATTTTTAGTTGACATATATCTATTTGACATAGAATCTCAAATTAGTCTTTTAATTTCTTCATATCTTATAAAACTACTAAAAACTTTTGCAAGTTTTCATATGTGAAATATGAATTACAGAAATAGGTTCAACAAACATAGTATGTAACTCAGAATAGTAATTGCATGACAATGACATTATGCAAATACAACATGATATTATGTGCTTAAAACAGATTCAACAATTGAGAAGCAAAAGCATCGGTTCTGTCCTCAAACCAGAAAATTGCATCACTGGAAATCAAAAGGAAGCGACATCAGTTCTGTAATAGAAGAGACCAGATGGAGAGCCATTAGGAAGCAGTGCAAGCCTGACAGGACTAGCAGCACCTTCTTCAACTGTTAGAAGCCCAGTGTTTGAAGTTATATCTGTCTTCACATAACCAGGACAAACACTGTTTATGCAGAATGATGGGTTTTTCTTTGCAAGGATTCTTGTGTATCCATTCATAGCAGCTTTTGACACAATATAGGCTCCTAGATACCTTGGCCACCCTTTACTCTCTAATGAACCTTCTTTGAAATCACTCAGAAACTTCTTCACTATTTCATCTATTTTCTCTTCTGTGAGGTTATCAGCATCACTCAACACTCCTCTTGCCCATGATTCCTTAGGAAAGCTCTGAATTTGACATGATTAAGCAACAAGACCTTAAGAAAATTAAAGGAACAGAGATGCAATAATGAACTAAATTCTGTTACAGGATAGTTTTGTATAAACTCAATGTCACATTGCATAACATATGGATTGGCTATTCATTAACTATTCAGAAGTTAATTTACTGGTACAAGAAGTTGTTGCCTACCTCTAACTGCCCCAGAATGGATGATACATTCACAATTGTTGGTGAATCAGACAATTGGAGGAGGGGCATGAGTGATTCTACAGTTATTTTAGTGCCATAGTAATTTATCTGCAAGCATTCTTCAGCTAACTCATATGTTTGAGTCATTGCCTTTGTTCCTTCTTCTTCTGATACAGCCTGCAGAATATGACAGCACTCTATCAACAAAGTTTTTCAAACCTCTAATAGTGTCCCCTGATCAAAATAAAACAATCACAACCTTTCTAACAGCTAATTTCTCTTGTTCTATCACTTTAACATTGCAAAAATGGCAAATTCCAATATTCTGAATACTACCAAGATAAGCAGGATAATTTAAGTAGAGTAATTAAACATTGCTGAAATGCCTAAGCTCCAACCAGAACTGATAAAAATTTTCACTGTTATCAAGTTAAGAATTAGCTGTTTAATAAAAAAATATTATAGTTCAGAGAGGTTGAATAGTATAAAGTCTTTCTGGGCGAGTGTACAACTTTATATGTCTATTAACTAGCATTTGGAAAAGGCCAAGATACTCACCCCACGCTTAAGGAGAACTGAAGGCAATAAACCAACGTCTTTGGTTACTGTTCCACCAATCCCGGCATTGTTAACCTGCATTGTACAATTTTTCTTAATGAAATATGCAAACATCTAAAATCACAGGTTATGAGACTCCCTTTGAAACAATCAAGAAAATTTATCAGTACTAAGTAACTAGATATGAAAGAAATCTTTCAAGTTGGTAACACAAAACTGAATCTCACTTAATACATAATGGAAGATGAAAAACACCAAATATAGAGCAAAATAAAAAAATATCTCACACATTCTTAACATTCAGAACCACAACTAAGATTCTAGCTATGAATAACAGCCGTAGCAACATGATTACACCGACATGCAAAAGCAAAGGGAACTAAGAAAAAAGTAAAAATTGATGTTCAGAATCATACAAAAAGAAAACTAATTGTTTCTGCACTTACGAGATTGCTGTGACAGACTTTCATTCACAACCAAATCAAAAGGGGAGAGAAGAATCAAAGATGAATTTTACCAGAATATCAAGTTTTCCAAACTTTGATTTGATAAAATCAGCGAGAGAAGCTACACTTGTTGCATCAGCCACATCCAGAAGATGAAACATCACAAGGTGAGATAGACCTGAGGCTTTTATTTTTTCCATTGCATGCAGACCCCTCTCTTCATTTCTTGCTGTGAGTACCACCTTGATCCCTGCTGAGGCTAATTGCTTAACTATCTCTAATCCAATACCTTTGTTTGCTCCTGTCACAACTGCATACCTGATAAACTCAAACCCACAAAGGTTAAAAGGAATTCACAAAAATGTAAGCTTTGAGTTCAACAACAAAATTGAAAGTTGAATAGAAAAACTAAAAAATGCCAATGTTCTACCTTTCTGTTGCCTCTCCCATCTTCAATTTCAACTTTCAACTGAGTTGTTGCAAACCTGTTGAGCCTGCTATCTTCTATAATGATAAAACTTTTACAGTAATAATGCCCCATCAGTTATTTCTGCAACTTTTATTAAATATGAAAAAGACAAGGGCTGAATTTCCTTGTAATTTGTGTATCCTTCTATTAATGATTCTCTTTTTGTGTAAAGATGAAAATACAGAACAGTAGGTTGTGAAAAAGAAAAATTCCAAATTCAGAACAGAGGACATGGTCTTCTTCAGCAGAGTTATATGTTTGTTTTCAAATTAAGGGAGCAGAATCTTATGATAATTAGGGTTTGGCCTGGTTGAACTCAATTTTCAAAGTTAAGAGGCAATATTGAAAAAAAAAATGACTCTGAAGATGATTATGTCGATAACTAGAGGACTTCGTCCGTTATTTTTTATTTTTTTTCACTCATTCATGATGCATGAATTAGATAGAATAAATAAATAAAATCATATCGATGCTTATTTATACTAAATGCTCATCATTTCAGCTTTTTCATTTATACTAAAAGCATTTGGTTTTAATTCCATAATATAAATTTTACATTTGCACTAAATGCAAACTTTTATTATATGAATTACCAAGATAAAATTTTAGTTTTAATTAGAAAACAACAGAAAGTATATATCCAAGATTGTTAATGATTAATGATTAATGTAAGCCTGTGCCAACACCCAAACCTCCTACGAGTGCATCTAAAGAAAGATGTTGATCAAGATTGTTAAAGTCGTGTCTTCCTCCTGGTTATCATCCTCTTCACCTTGTAATGTCAAATAATGCCTGTTACGACGTTTATGATTAAAGGAAAACTTTTCATCACAAAAATAACATAATATTTTCTCTCTTCGTAATTGCATCTGCTCCAGGTGTACTGAAAATTTTTTATTAAGAGGAATAGATGGTTAGGTAACAGAGGAGGCAGAAAAGCTTTTGGAAGTAGTTTACCTAGGGTGGCAATTAGGATCTGGTCGGTCTATAGGCTTGTACAGACCTGCGGTCCGTACGGGCTAGCCTGTAAGTCCGCATAAATTTTTTGTTTTTTTAAATTTACACTTGTGTATATTAATTATTTCTTTTATAGACTTTTGTATAAACGTTTCAAATTCTTGTATAACTGGAAAAGACAAATATTATGTAATTTTTAATGTTGTAAATTTAAAGAATACATTGTGTATGTCATAGTATGAATATGATGAAAATGTTGAATTATCAATTTATCATCTAATTCCCCAAATCTTTACTTAATTTTGTAAACTTCTTAAAGTTTTCCAATTTTTAAATATTAAAAGTTTTATCATAAAAATTAAAAAAATTAAATTTTTTTCTTTTTTTTAAAAGCGGCCCAAGTGGTATGCGGGACGGACGGGCCAATCCACGTTGTACAGGCCTAAACAGGCCATACCAGCCCGCATTGCCATCCTAATTTAGTGGAATGATTGGTTGTATTGGAAGGGTATGAAATGAGTATATAAATATTTTGGTGTCAAAATATTATTATTTATTAAAAAAGTCATTTATTTTATCTATGTAAGGTAACCGGTAAACTATTATTATCATTATTATTTATGTTTTATTCATGTACAGGGTCATTTTAGTTTATGATAATTTATTTAAAATATTAAAAATTTAAATTTAAATTTGTAAAGAAAATATAACTTTTTAGATCCTGAATTTTGACGCAAAATTAAAATTTGTTAATACATTTTTTATTTTCAAATTTTAAAAATAATGAATATAATCTTTTTAATCCAATTAATTAAATTTTTTTTAAAATGTGAAACAAGTTTTAAGTTATCATTTGAGTTATTGTTATGTAATTTAATACGTTCTCACTTCAATTTTGGTTGATTGATAAAAATATATCAAAGTTGTAAACAAAAATGAATTCCTTAATCCTAAATAAAATATATTAAAAGTTATAAACAATTCAGAGTATTAATTTTAGTTGGTGGTAGAAAAAAAAAAGTCATACGTGGATGTAACCTTACTGATTACACGATGAGTCTTGACACTACTCCCCACTTTATCTTAAAAGAAATTAACAAGCTTATTATGAATTATGTTATACCGATCTATTTACTTAGCTAAAGTGAATGGTTCAAACACTTCACTGTACGAATTTGGAAAAGATAAACAATACGGATGCCTCAAATTTGAAATAAATGCCTGTAGTACTTAAATGTTAATTTTATTGCATACATAGTTTAGACTTTATTAAGACACAAACAACACAAGTTTAATACAACATCATATAATGTGCTTAAAACAGGTTCAACAATTTAAAAGCAAAAGCATTGGTTTTGTCCTCAAACCAGAAAATTACATCACTGGAAATCAAAAGGAAGCCACATCAGCTCTGTGATAGAAGAGACCAGATGGGGAGCCATTAGGAAGCAGTGCAAGCCTGACAGGACTAGCAGCACCTTCTTCCACTGTTAGATAACCAGTGTTGAATGTTAGATCTGTCTTTACATAACCAGGGCAAACACTGTTTATGCAGAATGATGGGTTTTTCTTTGCAAGGATTCTTGTGTACCCATTTATAGCAGCTTTTGACATAATATAGGCACCCTTATACCTAGGCCACCCTTTACTGTCTAATGAACCTTCTTTGAAATCACTTAGAAATTTCTTCACTATTTCATCCACTTTCTCTTCTGTGAGGTTATCTGCATCACTCAGCACTCCTCTTGCCCATGATTCCTCAGGGATGTTCTGAATTTTACATGATTAAACAATAAGACCTTAAGGAAATTAAAGGAAAGGAGATGCAATAATGAACTAATATAAGTTTTGTATAATGTTTTTGTTTAAACTCATGGATAGCATATGGATTAACTTCTTAATTCAACCTTATAAAACTGACTTGTAAGATAAGGTTTGCGCTACTCATTTCAGCTTGTTACCAAAATTAAGAATTTCAAAGTTCAATCATCATTTGCCCTTTCAAGTCAGATTTCATGCAAAACCATTAAAATTTATTGGCACAAGAAGTTATTGCCTACCTCTAATTGCCCCACAGAGGACGATACATTCACAATTCTTGGTGAATCGGATAATTGGAGGAGGGGCATGAGTGATTCTACAGTTATTTTAGTGCCATAGTAATTTATTTGCAAGCATTCTTCTGCTAACTCGTATGTCTGAGTCATTGCCTTTGTTCCTTCTTCTTTTGTTGCAGCCTACAGAATATTGACAACACTCTATCAACAAAGTCTTTCAAACCTCTAATAATGTCCATCACTTTAACATTGCAAAAAGGGAAAATTCCAACATTCTGAATGCTATCAAGAAAAGCAGGATAATTTAAGTTCACAAATTAACATTACTGAAATGCCTAAGCTCCAACCACAATTGATCAAAGTTTTCACTGTGTTATCAAGTAAAGAATAAGCTGTTTAGTAAAAAAAAAAAATTGTAGTTCAGAGGGCTTGAACAGTATAAAGTCTTTCTGGACAAGTGTGCAGCTTTCAACATCCATTAACTAGCATTTGGAAAAGGCCTAGATACTCACCCCAGGCTTGAGGAGAACTGAACGCGATAATTCAATGTCTTTGGTTACTGCTCCAATAATCCCTGCATTGTTAACCTGCATTTTACAATTTCTCTTAATCAAATATGCAAACATCTAAAATCACAGGTTATGAGACTCCCTAAACAATCATGAAAAATTTATCACTACTCGATAACTAGATATGAAAGAAATCTTTCAAGTTGGTAACCCGAAACTGAATCATACTTAATACACAATGGAAGATGGAAAAGAGCATAACCTGATACATAATGAAGACAGATTACACCAAATAAAACACATTCTTAACATGCAGAACCACAACTAAGATTCTAACAACGAATAACAACCGTAGCAACATGATTACACCGACATGCAAAAGCAAAGGGAACTAAGAAAAAAGTAAAAACTAATTGTGTCTGCACTTACAAGATTGCTGTGACAGACTCTCATTCACAACCAAATCAAAAGGGGAGAGAAGAATCAAAGATGAATTTTACCAGAATATCAAGTTTTCCAAACTTTGATTTGATAAAATCAGCGAGAGAAGCTACACTTGTTGCATCAGCCACATCCAGAAGATGAAACATCACAAGGTGAGATAGACCTGAGGCTTTTATTTTTTCCATTGCATGCAGACCCCTCTCTTCATTTCTTGCTGTGAGTACCACCTTGATCCCTGCTGAGGCTAATTGCTTAACTATCTCTAATCCGATTCCTTTGTTTGCTCCTGTCACAACTGCATACCTGATAAACTCAAACCCACAAAGGTTAAAAGGAATTCACAAAATGTAAGATTTGAGTTCAACAACAAAAGTGAAAATTGAAAGCTGAATAACAAAACTAAAAAATGCCAATGTTCTACCTTTCTTTTTCCTCTCCCATCTTTGGTTTCAACTTTCAACTCAGTTGTTGCAAACCTGTTGAGCCTGCTATCTTTTATAATGTGAAAATTTTGACAGTAATAAAGCCCCATCAGTTATTTCTGCAACTCTTATTAAATATGAGAAAGAAAAGGTCTGAATTTCCTTGTAATTTGTGTATGTTGTATTAATGATTCTCTTTTTGCGTAAAGATAGAAATACAGAAGTGAAAAAGAAAATTTCCAAATTCAGAACAGGGGAGCATGGTCTTCTTCAGCAGAGCTATACGTTTATTTTATTTTATTGTTATAAATGAATTATTGAGTAATGAACACACAAAATAGATCTAAGAACAATTAATACCAATCTTAGTTAAAAATAAAAATAAAACATTTTATGATTATTTGTTTGAACAGTTCTTTTGAGAAAAGAAATGCAGAAAAAGATTAGGAAAACTTCCAAATTTTGAAACCTGACTTCCAAATTTTGAAACCTGACTTTAAACCTGCAGAAAAAGATTAATACCAGTTTTTATAGTATTTCTTAGTGCAACCTCTCTTTTTTTTCTTTTTTTTCTTTTTTTACTTTTTCACTCATTCATGATTCATGAATTAGATAGAATAAATAAATAAAATCATATCAAAATGCTTATTTATACTAAATGCTCATCATTTCAGCTTTTATTTATACTAAAAGCATTTGGTTTTAATTCAATCAAAATAGAAATTTTACATTTGCACTAAATGCAAACTTTTAGTATATGAATTATCAAGATAAAATTTTAGTTTTGATTAGTAAACAACACAAAAGTATATATATATATATATATATATATATATATATATATATATATATATATATATATATATATTTTTTTTTTACTTTTTTGCACACACAATTTTTGTTTTAGTATTTGATTGATAAAATACAAAATGATAACCAATTCAAGAGAATATCCTAATAATAGAAGAGTATAGCTTTTTATGAATAAACATATATATATTTGTACACACAATTTTTGTCTTAATATTTGATTGAAAAAGTACAAATTGATAAGTAATTCAAGAGAATATCCTAAAAATAGAAGAGTATAGCTTTTGATGAATGAATTTAATGAATTAAAATTTTATGATTAAACATAATTGAATTAATGATTCTTATTTTTACGTAATAAGTACAATGAAATTAATTAAATAATTTTTTAATAAAAACTAAAAACAAATTATCTTATAAAGTTTTAACAATCAAAATACACAAGAAAAATTAAATCAAATATATCACAGTACTTAGATCTAAACTTTTAACAATATAACATATTTATTAAAAAATAATAAATAATAAATACGTAGGGCTGATTAAAAATCAAAATTACGGGTTAAGCCATTTATAATTTGAACATAATTTTATCTTTGATTACAAAACTCATGGTAACTTCCGGGAAATAATTTAGTCAATAAAAGAAATCAGGATTTTTCACATTTTTCCATTAACTTAATTAGTGATGTATTGATATTTCAAATTAAGTTATATATAATTACATATAATTTTTATTGATATCGATATTTGTTGATGAAATATTTAATTTATAAAATATTAATACTTAATTATATTTAACTTTATTAGTATTAATCAATAAATTATTTAATTTATAAAATAATAATATTTTTATGATAATAATAATTTATAATATTTTATGTTAATAATTTTAATATATATAATTTAAATTTAAATTCATAAAAAATAATTATATATTTGTTATATTGTTAATAATTAGTATACACTTTTTTAATATATATATATATATATATATATATATATATATATATTTATTTTTTTTTATTTTTATAAATAAATATATGAGTGATATACGTATCCGTATATTATAAGTTAAAAGTAATTAAACAAATAGCTCATTTTTCTTGTAAACAAAATTTTCAAAATAAACAAAAATAAAGTGTCATGTCATATCCTTTTTAACTAACTTTAAGAAACAAATAAAAATAAATAAAACCAATATATGTAATTATAAGTGTCTTTAAGATGAACAAAATAAACTAACTTGTTCTGAATTTTTGAACTGTACTACTTTAATCCACACAAAACATTGATCTATTTTATATAAATATTAAATTGAACCATGCCTAAAAAGAGAAACTAAAATGTTTTTTTTTAATAGTCTAGTGCACTATCATGCTTGTTTAAATAAAAAGAAAAAGCTAACAAGGGAAAAGTGCAATTAGAGTGTTGTTTTTTAGAATAAAAAAGAAATAAATTATCATCAACTCATTATTTATCTCATTACCATAAAAAATAATTAGATAAAAACGGTTCTAAATATGTAAATGAAATCAAATTTATGACATGTTTTAAGCAATAGTTACAAAAATTAATTAAAGAAAAAGTTAAATATACTTTTAATTCTTAAATTAAATTTTAGTAAAATATTATCTTTAAAATTTTGGATCATTTTCGTATACCATCATTTAAAATGTGTAGATTTAATTATTTAATCAACTTTTGTTAAGTTTTTTTTATGTTTGAAATACATTTCATAATGAAATTTAATAAATAAACTTAATAAAATTTAGTTTAAATAATTAAATTTATATAATTTTAAAGTTTGAGAATTAAATTAGATTAAAATTTAAAAAATAAATTAATTTCAAAATTAAAAATATATTTAACTTTGAAAAGCAGATTTCTATATATGTGATGCAGATGCATAAGTAAAATAAGTCAGGCTAGTTAATGTATTTTATAGGATAATTTAGTTTTAAACAATTTGATAAAAATAAATAAACTAGTTCAGCTTTATTTACTCATATAACAATTTTGCATTTCATCTTGGTTTTAATTAAATACATTCCCAGTGTATAGTTTAGTTTAATCAATTTATTTTGCTCTTATGTATTGTTTCCAGTATGTTCATTCATCATTATTTGTAGTTTTTGACATGTTTTTCAATTTTTTATATAACCAATAATAACAATAACATACTAATGGGGAATCAGAAAAGCACAAACCAACATAAATTTTTTACACTAATTTCTGTTTACTATTTTTTAAAGGACTAGAAACACAATAATTTTGACAATTTTTTAAGGGCTTATAAACAGAGAAAACATATTTAGGTACTTAAATCTGAACTTTAGTTTATCATTCTTGTATTAGGCACAATGTTTTTTTTTTTTTCCTATAATGGGCTATGAATCTATGATGGCGCAATTGCTAAAGTAAAAAAAAAAAATGCACAAAAAAGGTTTTTGGCCCAAATGCTCCATTTCTAATTTGTATATTTGTTCCTGTACCAAATAAAAGAAATTCAGTTACCTTATTTTTGTTTTGGAATAAAATTTTTGAAATGTATAAAATTTATTTTTGAAAGTTCATTCAATAATAAAATTGGAAGAAATTCAAGAAGTTTATTTGACTATTCTAATTTTATTGTAGAAACCAGCTTTGAGGATCACATTCTTCCATTGAAAAATGAAGATACCTGTACCTCCATAAATCCTGCCCTGCACCCTTATATAAAGAAAAAATCATTTTTACTCAAAACTTTCAAAAATTGAAAAGTATTAAAAAAATTAATTTATATAATTTAAAAGTTTTTAATTTCAGAATTATACAATCTAATTTAAAAAAAAAATAGATAATGCAATTTGAACGTATTTTTTATTTTTAAAAATAACTTTTAAATTATAAAATCTTAGAAACAAAAACAATAAAAAAATGATATGAAAACTGTCGTGGAGGAAAAAAATGGGATTAAAAGGTATTTTCATTCTTCACTTCCATATTTTATTTTCTCAATTCATAATAGATATAATCTATTAATTAAAATACTCATGCATATAATTTAAATAAAAAAATATTTCTTTCAAAATATGCAAAGAATGGATTGTGTATTTTAGATTATAAAATAGTTTATCCAAAAATACACTCTAAAATTGTTATATTTATAAGTTTATAATTATTATTTTAATTGTGTTTCGTAGATTAAGTAATCTGGAACCAATCTATATTATGGAACAGATAATTCAAAATTATTTTCATATATATAATGTAATTCGACATATAATTCAGTATAATTTTTCATTAAGTAATCAAGAATATAATTATAGGTTACACAGAATATTTTAAATTATGTAGTTAAAAAATATTGTAGGTTACACAGTATAAAAATATTTTGGTGTCAAAATATTATTGTTTATTAAAAAAAATTATTTGTTTTAACAATGGTAAGTTAACCGGTTAACTATTATTATTATTATTATTATTATTATTATTATTATTATTATTGTTTATCCCTATATAAGGTTATTTTAGCTCATGATAATTTATTTAAAATATTACAATTTTAATTTAAACTTGAAAATAAAATAAAGAGTTTAAGTATGATTTTAGATTCTAAACTTTGACACAAAATTAAGATTTGTTGTCCAAAACTTTAAAATATTTTGGTTTTTAAATTTAAAAAATAAATGGATGTAGTGTTTTTAACCAAATTAATGTGTTAAACGCATTTTAAATTACCATTTGAATTTGTTCTTATATGGATGGAACCAAACGATCTCAAAAGCCTTCAGTCTTCTTTCTCTTTCCTCCTAACTCTCCTAATTCTGATCCACCTCCGGGAGTGGAGTACCTACAAATACTCCTACCCTCAAGTAATAGTCTGATTTTCTATATGCATTATATGAGTTCAAGATTAGATACCTTTTTAGTCATTGAATCGTCTCTTATATTACTTGGCATCACTCCCGACTTTATAACCTACAGGGCAATTTTCCTCCTTTCATTAAGCATTAAGAAATCTAATGAATATTGTAACTGCCTCGGACCTTAATGCAAGATAACATTTCTAAATTCCAATTGATGTTGGGCCTTTGAGTTCTTGAGCCTTTCTCACCTTTGTATCGCCAGTCCAGGATGTACCCGCCCTTTAGGCCGAGATGTGCCAGCAACCTCATTGGACCAGGGGGTGCACACTGTCCACAGTGGCTGAGAGGTACACAGACACTGGGCTGAGATGTACGCGGCCATCCACACCAAGTTGGGTCCATCCTCTTCTCTCCCTACCCTCCTTTGATAAACGCGCCTTAATTTGAACAACGTTCTCTCCGCTGTGCAGTTGGCCAAATACATCTCAACCCAGTGTCCTACTGTACTAATTCGTGGGACATACATGGACACCTTACACAGAATTGTTTACATAATTTGATATATTTTCGCTTCAATTTTGACCAAGGATCAAGATGTATCAAGTTTCGGATATGGTTAAATTCTTTAACCCTACTAAAATAAAACATATTAAAAGTAATCAACAATGAGTTGGTGGTAGAAAAGAAAAAAAAGCCATATGTGGATGTGACTAGGGATGTCAACGGGGCGGGTAGGGTACGGGTAGTAGTTCCTTCGTACCCTACCCGCTGGAAAAATATTTGCCCCGTACCCGTACCCATATCCGTCGGGTATCCGTTATGCGGGTACCCGTCTATTTTTTTCATATCCGCGGGTATCCACGGGTATCCACGGGTATTTACAAAAATATTTAAAAAAATAAATATTTAACCATAATTAGTGCTTAGATCAACAAGTCTCCTTTCTCCGATTGATTCTTGAAAAACAAACAAATAAAATATCACTACCAATTTATATTGTAGTTTATTTTTGAATAAAATATTAAAGAAATTACTAACTTCATCAATGTCCACCTCTTGCAACATTGTATAAAGTTTCATGTTGTCCAATTTTAATCTAGAAAAGCCTTAAAACATAAGAAGTTCAGTAAAAATTTCTAATAATCACTTAATTAAAATATCTAAGTAAAAGTGTTAATTTCATTACCTTCCATGTTGGTCCATAACCAGTCTTAGAGACATATCAATACCTCCACAATATATGGAAGTAATTTACTCATTTGTGGGGTAAGAATCTGACCACCATTATTGGATGAAGACTCATAATGTTGTTTACTAATATATATATATATATATATATATATATATATAAGGTAAAGTTTAGCGGATACGGGTATTCACGGGTACGGATACTATGATACCCGTACCCGCCCCGTTAACATGCGGGTATCAAAAATACCCATACCCGCGGGTAGCGGGTATCCATTTTTAATATCCATTTCCTACCCGTTGCGGGTTTTATCCG